>Ga0209566_100210_pt1 | contig 59477 bp, 61 predicted proteins | sample Araplavi_mTSA_r2_2_FD_184287 | JGI IMG/M metagenome (GOLD analysis project Ga0209566, IMG submission 184287) | Arabidopsis root microbial communities from North Carolina, USA - plate scrape CL_Cvi_mTSA_r2 (SPAdes) (version 2) | ecosystem: Host-associated > Plants > Roots > Endosphere | place...
ATGAATGCTGAAAATGTCAGGTACATCACCCGTCGCGAGGCGCGTCTTCAAAATCTGCGTCGAATTCTCAGAGCCCGGGTATTCGGAGTTAAAAGTGACCTCGATATTTTTTTCCTTTTTTTCCTTTTCCGCAAACTGAGCGAAATATTTATCGAACTGATCGCGGAATCGGTCCAGACCGCCAAGGAAAACTTTCAGCTCCACTTTCTTCGGAGCAGCTCCGCCCTTGGTATCTTGCGCGCCCGCCGGGCTCGCCGCCGTGTTTTCGGTACCGGAAGAACAAGCAACCGTCGAACTCAGCATCACCGTAGCAACCGCCACTGCAAGTGCTTTCTTCATATTCGTTATGCCTCCCCTATGTATTGATAACGCTTACTTGTTCAGTATACCGGGAAGCTTATTCATGCACATTGGACGCGATTTGCGCCGTTCATTGGACAATATTGATATCGGATTTACGCCTGGCTGTCATTCCGGATTTGTCCTGGCGTTAGACCCGTGACTTTTTTGAAAATGCGGTGAAAATACGTCAAATCCGCGTACCCGACCGCTTCTGCGGCACTTTTGATGGAAGTTGCCGGGTCTTGCAGCAGCTGTTTTGCTTTTTCCACGCGAATTGTAATGATATAATCCATCACGGTAAAGCCAAACTCTTGCTTAAATGTTCGGGATAGATGCTCCTTGCTTACAAAAAATTGCCCGGCAACAGATTCTAAGGTAATCGGTTCAGCAAAATAGCGCTCGATATAGCGCCGGACTTCATCGATATCAATCCGGGTTTTGTTTCTTCGTTTATAAATCAATTTTTCCATCACGGCGATGTACGCATCCGACAACACATGGACCCATTGGGTGATCGGGGTGTCGTCCGTCACGATTAGCGTTCCTGTAACAGGGCGGATGACCGAAATCGAGTCGGCCTGCATGCGCGAAGCCTGTTCCTCCAGTACATACATGAACTGCTTGTATAAGGAGTTGCTGATGCCCGATTGCAGTGGCGCCTGCGCCATCAAGGCGGACGCAAGCTCGACAAACTTGCTACTGACGCCTTCCACATGAAGTTCTTGGAAATTCCTGGATATACCCTGTTTGGCATCCGTCATGATCTGTAAAATTTCCTTGTTGAGCGGTTGAACCGCATGAAGACCCCTTGCAATCTGCAGCTCTCTGACGGCTTTCTCCAAAGCGCGGTTCAGCTCTTCCGGATGGATCGGCTTTAGGATGTACTCGTCCACCTTCGATTGGATCGCCTGCTTCGTATAAGCAAAATCATCATACCCGCTGATGACGATCTTCCGAATGAACGGATAATCCTCCGAAAGCTTCTGCAGCAGCTCCACCCCGTTCATACCGCGCATTTTCATGTCCGTAAAGACGATATCCGGCTGGATGCGCTGAATAATTTGCAGTCCACTGAGGCCTTCTTCCGCCTCTTCCACCCGTTCGATGCCGAAGCGCTCCCAATCCGCAAGCTGGCGTATGCTGTTCCGCGTCCAATATTCATCATCGATAATGACGGCCTTCATGCTCCAACCTCCCCTCTTTGCTCCGGCAATGCCGGTATGACAAGCTTCACGGTGGTTCCCGCGTTCTGCCTGCTCGTGACATAAAGTCCATAATCGCTGCCAAAAATAAGCCTGATCCTGGAATGAATATTACTCATCCCCATACTATCCCCCAGCTCTTGCTCGTCCGACTCCTGTGTCAGCAGTTTGCGAATCTGCCGCAGCCGCTCCTCCGTAATCCCCGTGCCGTTGTCTTCAATGCTGATCTCCAGCTCATCCAAAATCAGCTGTACACGGATCGTGATCGACCAAGTGCCCATCTTGCCTTCGAGCCCATGCACGAAGCAATTCTCAACAATGGGCTGCAGCGAAAACTTGGGAATTTGACACGAAAGGCACTCTTCGTCCACGTCCAAATGAATGTTCAATGTATCGTGGAACCGAATCTTCTGAATGTGCAAATAATTGCTGACATGCTCCAATTCATCGGTTAAGCGAACCAGATCGGATTTCATGCGGATTGTATAGCGAAATAAATCGCTGATGGCACGGACATGCTCGTAAATCTCCGGCACCTTGCGGTCAAGGGCGATACCGCCAATCGCCTGCAGCGCATTATAAAGAAAGTGCGGATTAATTTGTGCTTGCATCGCCTTTAATTGCGCAGTTCTTTTGTCGATCTTCGCTTTATATTCCGTTTGGATGAGTTCTTTAATTCTGAGCAGCATCGAGTTAAAGCGTCTTTCCAGCGTGCCGATCTCATCGCTTCGTACTTGACTGACGCCGACATCGAAATTTTGGAACTCCACCGCTTTCATCGATTTGGTTAAACGGATAATCGGTTTCGTCGTAAAATACGCGGTCAGCACGGAAAAGGCAATCGCGAAGCCAATGAAAATGACCGCGGTCACGAAACTGAACGTCATGGTTGAGGAAGCGCCCTGCGTCACATAACGCATTGGAATGAACTTGACTAGCCACAGCTGATCGTCAGCGACGGGTTGATAAAAAAGAAATCCTTCTTTTAATTGCCGGTAACCCGGCGATGCCGGATTGGCAGCGATCTGCCCCAGTATGGATGGGTTGACGGAACCTGGCGTCGGACCTGAGTACGGGTCATACATCATGTTCCCTTTTCTGTCCACAATGTACACCTCACTGCTGGACTCCGAATGCAGCATATCGAGCACGCTGTTCATCATTTGCCAGCGGACATCCAACGATACCCCGCCGAGTATCTCGCGATTCTCAAACCGGTTCATGCTGCGGACGATCGAGAAAAAATTACGATTTACATTCGTAATCATGTTTACGCTTTCAAAAGACGTTTCGACCTTTTGCCAATCCATGCTTGGCGTATTCAGCTGCGAAGTGGCGCGGACGGCATCCTTATCGACGATAAACAATTGCTGTCTGGATTTCATATACAAGGAAATTCGCGCAATTTGACTATTATTCGCGTTATATAGAGCTCTCAACTTCTCATCGATATAACTATTTGACGCATTTTCGGAATTGATTGTTGCAGGATTCGAAGTGTTGCTGACGTTCGGGAACAAATTTTTATCCAGCAAAACGGAATAGGCGATCGCTTGTAACTGATCATACTTTTCATTAAAATATTTACCCGCCCACTCCATGCGCGATTCATTGGAACGAATAACTTCCAGGCTTAACGATTGCTTCGTTGTTCGGGTAGCGAAAAGCGTAACCAAGCTTAGCGGCAGCACGGCAATGACGACCATGATCAGCATTAGTTTATACCGTAGGCTCTTATTGAAACGAGATAGCAAATGACGGAATATCTTCTTGCTTGCTGCTACGATCATGAGAATCCCCATCCTTAATTCGTTCGTCGGATTTGCCTGCTATTATACGTCCAGAAGTCTCTACACAGATTATAGTAATTGCTCCCGACAAAAACAACAGCCGTGCATTCAGCACGGCTGCAATATTCCTCACAAATTCTCCTGTTTCAAAGCTCACGTGGATTCACTAGCCCGGTTGCAATGATTTTACCGGATGTTCCGATAACAGCTTATCCAGCCTGAACGTTGTATCGCTGTCCCTTGTCGGGATATTGATCGTGACCGTAAGGTGTGGCGCATCGGACACCAGAAAAGAAATCTGATCAAAGACCAGCAACCCGACCCTTGGATGATGATTGATTTTTTTGCCCTCAGGCCCATTCAGCACATCGTGCTGCGGCCACCATGCCCGGAATGCCTCGCTCGCCGTGCTCAAATCCCCAATGAGCTCCAGCCACCAAGGGTCACCGGCGAATTTGCCGTAACTCGCGCGAAACTGCGCCAAGCGATGCCGGGCATGCGATTCCCAGTTTTCTTGCAGCATGTCACGCACATAGGGGGAAGTGAATGTCCGCCACACGGTGTTCCGCTCACGCGCCGACATGGCCTCATAGTCCCCATAAATCAAACTTGCCGCCCTATTCCACGCCACAATATTAAGACGCTGATCAGTGACATAAGCCGGACTCGTCCCTTGAAGATCAAGGAAGCTTTGCAGCGTCGGACTCAGCGAATCGTCAGCCGGTGTCAGATCGGCAGGAAGCTGCTGCAGCGCCAGCAAAAATAAATGCTTGCGTTCATTCGCATCAAGCTGTAGCGCCCGGGCAATGTTCTCGAGCACTTGTGCCGATACTTGAATATCTCGCGCTTGCTCCATCCACGTGTACCAATCCACGCTTACGCCGGATAGCTGCGCTACTTCCCCGCGTCGAAGCCCCGGCGTTCGCCGGCGTCCCCCGCCAGGCAAGCCAGCTTGCTCCGGTGAAATCCGGGCGCGGCGCGTGCGCAAGAACTGCGCCAACTCATCCAGCCGCATTTGATGTGATCGTTGCATATAGGTTCACCCGCTCTTTGCTTGCAGCTTATCGTAGGACAATTACTCCCATGATAAACCGTCATCTTAATCTAGTATAAGATCCATTGTACACTTCTTTAAGTGACAAAAACAAAAAATGGAAGGTGATTTCGCTTGCAAAAAGCAATAAACATGCAGTCCGGCACAACTGGCAAGCTGGCAAAAGCGCTGCTGCTTCTCGGACTTTCGCTCGGTTACTTTATGGTCCTGCTCGATATGACGGTAGTGAGTGTCGCCCTGCCGGCGATTCGCTCCGATTTGGGAGGCGGGATATCGGGACTTCAGTGGGTGGTCAACGCTTACACGATCGTGTTTGCCGGGCTCCTTTTATCCATGGGGGCATTCGCGGACCGGTTTGGCGCTAAGCGTGTCTATGTAGGCGGGGTTGCGCTATTTCTCGTCGCATCGGTGGTATCGGCGGCCGCTTCATCGCTGAGCATGCTTATCGGCTTAAGAGCCGTCCTCGGGATCGGGGGCGCAGCGCTGATGCCAGCCTCGCTGACTCTGCTGGCGCATGCATACCCTGAACCGGTGGAGCGTGCCCGCGCGCTTGGCATTTGGGCTGCCGTTACGGGCGCAGCGATGGCGGCCGGCCCCATTGTCGGCGGACTATTGGTGGATGCGTTCGGCTGGCGCAGTATCTTCCTGCTCAACGTGCCGCTTGCAGGCATTAGCTTGATCATGACGTTCTTGTACGTGAGGGAAACAGACCGTAAATCGGGGAAAAGCTTCGATGTAGGCGGGCAAATCACGGCAATGATCGCCATAGCAGCTTTGTCATTCGGTTTGATGGAGGGATCAAACTATGGATGGGACTCCCCTGTGATTGTCGCCGCATTCCTGCTGGCAGTGATCAGCGCCAGCCTGTTTCTGCGGATGGAGTCGAATGGCCAATCCCCGCTGCTCCCGCTGCGTTTATTTAACAATGCCACGGTATCAGCCGTCATGCTGGCCGGGATGGCGATCAACATTGGCTTGTCGGGCATTTTATTCGTACTGCCGATATTTTTTCAGCAGACGCAGGGCTTATCGGCCCATATGGCGGGACTCGCCCTCCTTCCGATGATGATTCCGCTGGCGTTCAACCCCATCCTGACCGGACGTCTGGTTGGCAGAATCGGCGCGCGCATCCCGATGACTGTCGGATTTAGCCTCAGTGCGGCAGGAACCTTCCTGTTAGTGTGGACGGAGGTGGATACCAGCTATGTCCTGACCATGATTGGCTTGCTAATGATCGGCTTCGGCGTGTCCTTCACGATCCCCTCGTTGATGGCTGCCGTCATCTCCTCCGCGCCTAAAGAGTTGACCGGCTCGGTTTCAGGCGTGCTGAATGCAAGCCGCCAGCTTGGGGCAACGCTGGGCGTCGCCATCCTCGGCTCGATGGTGAGCGGCAGCAGCATGTTTATCGCCGGCATGCATGCAGCGCTTATCGTGACTACCGTTATCTTGCTAGCCGGGAGTGCGCTTTCGTTCGCGTACATCGGCAGAAACCAATAACAGGGTAGACCTTACCCGCTGATGCTCTCGGTGCTTTTGGTGATTTTGGCGCTTTGTGCGCTCGTGGCGCTTGTCGTGCTTATGGTGTGACTCGGTTCATAAGGTTCAATGTGGATATGAATATGGGATATATTGTGATGCATGTTCATACGCTCTTCTATTGATTCCGTGATTGCATGACTTTCAAACACATTCAATAGATTGTTGACGTGAATCGTGACATCCACGAGAACTTGATGGCCATGGGCACGCGCCTTGATATCCTTGACACCATTGACACCTGGACATTCCATAATCGTCGTTCGCAAGGGTGCCAGTTCGCGCTCATCAAACCCATCCGTTAAGGCATGAGTGGCATCTTTGAAAATATCCCAGGCTGTCTTGCAAATGATGCAGCCGACGATAACGGCTGTTAATGGATCTAACCAGGCCAGCCCGAACTGGGAGCCGACGATACCAACAAATGCTCCCATACTAACATAAGCATCCGACCGGTTATCTTGGGCCGCTGCCATAAGTGCTTTGCTGTTAATTTTTTTCGCCAGCCGATGATTGTATCGATAAACAACCAACATCACAACCGCGCAGAAACATGCCGTCCAGGCAGCGATGAAGTCCGGTGTGTGGATGCGAGGTTGAAAAAACGTTGACACAGCTTGATAAAGTACTTGAAGACCGACGGCGATCATAATAAAAGAGGCGATAAGTGCGGCCACCGTTTCAGCCCGGAAATGTCCGTACCGGTGATTCCGGTCAGGCGGTTTGCGGGAAATTTTTAATCCAACCAGCACGGCTATAGATGCGATAATATCCGTCGAATTGTTCAAGCCGTCCGCGAGCAACGCTGCAGAGCCTGACCATTTACCGATGGCAAGTTTAAGCAGGGAGAGCGCGATATAAGCGGCGATGCTGATCCAAGCGCCTCGTTCCCCTTGCTTCATTTCTTCATAGGCTTCCAAACCCGCTCCTCCCTCCATGTAACAGTTTCTATCTTACTAGACGAAAGTTCTGTGGGTCTAGAGAAACAGTTTTGCCTCAAACTGTCTTCGTAGGGCGCACACCAAACAGTGTCCGCCCTAAAAATTTGTTGCACCTCTCCCACAAATTTTGCTTGATCAACCTTTTGCATGAAAAAAAGCCTGCCTCACTGGAGTGATGCAAGCTTTTACGGCCAACTTTACCGTTGTTCTATGCGCCATGCGCTTTCTTGCCAGACGGATCCAGCTTCGGGAAATAAATCGTAGCCGTTATCAAAATGAAAGCAACAATGACAATCGGCAGCCAAATAATCGCCAGCGGATAGGACCTTTCTGCCACCGTTGCAAGAGCAGCGCCTATGCAGTAAATGACAATGGCAGCCAGACGAAGCATTGAGTCCCATTTTATGGAAGGAACATGGTTGCTTTTAAGCCAGCCGCGAATCGAAGAGACGACATCCTCAACCACATTGGCTAGATTGTTCGTCAATACCGTTGTCGATATGCCGGCGACACCGAGTCGCCTTGCAGCCGTAGTCTGCATGCCCATGGCAAGACTTAATAAGGTGATAAGTAAGTAAATCGTTGCTTCGGATGGTGCTGAGCTGGACAAGGTTATGAGCACAAATGCGAGCAAGCATCCGCCTTCTACGGTTAAAGCTGTTGTTACACTTTTCGGCCAAAATGACGATTCATTGCTTCTCCCGATGATGACCGCAGCAATCCCCGTTCCGATAATAAATCCCAGCAACGCGATGAGCGATCGTAGAATGGCAAAGCCTTCGGCATGTCCGATGGCAAGCCCCATCAAGACGATATTGCCGGTCATATTCGCTGTAAACACGTGCCCGAGACTTAAATAACCGACCACATCGACAATGCCAGACGTTAAACATAGCGCAAGAATAATGGCATGGCGGCAGCCAACTGACGTCATAAAGATACAGCTCCTTTTCGAACAGAACGTTTATGACTCTAAAATACCATATTTGAAGTCCAACGTCGTCATCTTTGGATCTGTAAAAAAGAAGACAGTACTCAAGTTCCCGTGATGGAGGGCTCCTTGTGTACTGTCCGTTTTACTTTAATAATTATTTCAGGCTTTCCAACAACATCTTAATGTTTGCATTCAGATTCAGCGTGTTCAAAATAATTTTCAATGCTTCCGCACGCGTGGAGTAGCTGGTAGGATCGAACTTGTTAGCCGCTTTTCCGTCGATAATACCCGCCATCGTTTCATCTTGAATCGCCTCTTTCGCGTAGGAATGATCGATATCGTCAAATGCTACAGAACCCTGCGTCTTCTTTACTTTATCCAAGTGGACGATACGGGAAATGATAACTGCCATTTCTTGGCGGGATATGGTTCTGTCCGGTTGGAACGTGCCGTCTCCATAACCTTCAAGGACCCCTGCCCGGGCGAGCTTCTCAATCGAATCTTTCGCCCAGTGATAGCTGACATCCTGTAGGTCAACCGTTTTGTCTCCACCAGTCACATCGAAGACCCGATTGATGATCGCGGCAAACTCAGCACGTGTAATGTCACCATTAGGTTTGAAACTGCCATCCTCATAGCCTTGAACGACGCCGAGTTTTTCAAACGTCTGGATCGTAGCTGCCGCCCAGTGACCTTTCGTATCGGCGGATTGTATGACACGCGATGAGCCTGTCTTCACTAGCGATGCCTTCACTTTAGAGGCAATGTTACTCACGACACTGCTGTCCGCTTTGACGACCTCACTCTTGAAGATATCAAAACCGTCATCTTGTGTGCCTTTTGGCTGATCCGTTTTCGGTTTGGTATCAGATTGCGTTGGTGCTGTGCCACCGGACGTAGTCGGCGCAGCCGTTGACCCCGAGGAGCTTGTTCCCGAAGAATTCGTTTCCGAACCCCCAGTGCTAGGCCGCCGCTTGTGCTTACAGTGACAAGAACTGGAATTTGCGTTAGCAGATCGCCATAGGTTGCCGTTACGATGGTGGATCCTGCAGACACCCCTGTAATGCTGCCGTGGGCAACGGTAGCAATCGCTGTGTTAGCGGAAATCCAGTTCGCATCGTTTGTAACCGTTGTTGCCTCACGCGTCGTAACATCATTTGCATAAGTAACTGTCAAAACCGTTGCCACGGAGTGACCGGCTTGTACTTGAATCGGGTTCGGAGTGGCTGCCAAAGTCGCCGTTGATTCGCCCGGGAGTTCAATCGTGATGACAGGAGCAGGAGCAACTTGGACGATGTTCGAGATGCCCGCGTTTGGGCCACCGGTAATATTCAAACGGAACTGATATGCCGTGCCATTGGTCAAACCGTTTACTGTCGCAGACCTCGAGGTCGCATCCAAAGGGGCGGATGTTTCGATTAACGACCAATTTTGCCCCATATCCGTCGATATCTCAACACTGACACTTGTCGCCATAAAGGCAGCTGGGAATTTCAAAGTTATTTGGCCGTTACCGGATTCAGCTGACAGCCCACGGATTGGCGCAGCTGGCGTGGATGTCACTTCATTGGACTGCCCGGCATGCATGCCTTCCGTTACGTTCAAGCGGAACATATAGGAGACGCCATTCTGTAATCCGATCACTGTCGCAGATGTGGAATCGGTGTTTATAGGCGCCTTCGTCGATACTCCCGTCCAATTCGTCCCGCCATCTAAGGATTGCTCGACCTTGACGTCGGATGCGCCTGCTGGAGCATCAAAATTCAAAGTGACTTGACCACTGCCCGGGGAAGCTGTTAGGTTTGCGATCGGAGCTGCAGCCACCGCCTTCTTCACTGTAAGTTTCATTGATTGGCTCCAGTCCATGTAAGAAAGCAGCGGCGTTCCATCACTTAGAAAATCAAGGGATGTATACGACGCGCGATCGCCGGACAAGCCCTGAGCACCTACTTGCTGCCACGAGCCGCTAGTTCCGTCGAAATGCATAACGGTTGCTTTTCCTGACACGTCTTCATCCGTAAAGGATGCATACAGCTCGTCGTTGCCATCCACTGCAATGTAAGGGGAATCGACGCGGACGGTCGAAAAGCCCTCTGCCCCTATGTCTTCCCAATCTTCCAATAATTTGTCATATTTCTTTACGGTAACTTTCAAGTTTTCGTCCTGATAGCTGACTTAAATGTGATCTTGGTGATCAATGGCAATTGTCGGTTGGCCTACATACGTGGAAGAAGCTGCATACCCTCCATACAGCGACCATATGCCTTTATCGAACTTTTTGACGGTAATCCAATAACCGACTTTGCTGTTTTTTTCGGCGTAAGTCACATAAATGCCCCCTTGGCTATCTGTCACCATCGAGGTATAGTTAATCTCACCGTCGGAGATTGGGGCATTCCCGGAAGCAGATTCCCACACATTGCTATCATTCAATGTCATGGCAGTCGCGCAGTAATCAAATGTGCTGTCCGAATAGACAACGTAAGGCTTCGTGCCTGAAAAACCGATGGAGATGTACATCGCATTCCAAGTGCCAAAGCCGACATTCCCTACACTATTCTACGTATTGGCAAGTTCATCATACTTCATGACCGTAATCTTATGACCGTTCGCCGCATCACTTTAAGCGACGTAAGGCGTTCCGTTACTGTCCATCGCGAAAGCAATTGTACTGGCAATGCCGGCAGAGAAGCCCTTCTGCCCGACGGCTTCCCAGCTTCCGTTCTTGTATCGCATAACCGTAACCTTATTACCTAATGAATCATCTTGAAAGGCGACGTACGGTACGCCGTTCGGATCGTTAATCAGCTTGGGACTTGTGGCTTGCCCGTCCGATGCCCCTTCCGGAGCGATCGTCTGCCAAAAATAGCCTGATGATGCATAGGCGTATGGTACAGGTACGGCGAAGCTTGCCGTGATCCCGGATACGGCGATTAGGCCACATAACATAATTGTTTTGGATGTTCTCAGTGTTTTTCTCATAGATGCCCCTGTCTTCTGTGACTTTAGATACAAGACTTTATTCCTAATTAGTATCGGAGCATACCGGTGACCAGTTAGTGGTAAATAAAGCCATGGTCTGTCGCCACAGGTAACATCTATGTGAATTACGCTAGATAAGCATGTTCACCTTATTTTTCGAATAGGTAAATACAATGGAACTATTTGAACAACAGGAGGACATGATGCCCAATGTCAGAACCGTCGAATGACTTCATGCGAGGTACGTTGTTCTTGTCCGTCGCTGCGTTTATCAATCGCATCCTGGGCTTCATCAGCGGAATGTTCGTCGCCAGGGTGCTGGGAGCGGAAGGCATCGGCCTATTGATGATGGCGCATCCCCTCGTTCCGCTGGTCATCACCATTACAGAGCTTGGCTTGCCGGTCGCCATCTCCAAGCTGGTTGCGGAAGCCGATGCCCGTGACGACCGGGTCAAGGTACGACGCATCCTGCACGTCTCTCTCCTCGTCACCGGCTTCCTGAGTGTCACGCTTACGACGCTTTCCCTGCTTGGCTCCGAATGGATCGCCTCCGTTCTGCTTAGTGACCAGCGAGCGTATTATGCCATGCTCGCGATCACGCCTATCGCGCCGATTGTTGCCGTATCCGCGGTCCTGAAAGGCTACTTCCGCGGCAAGCAGCGGATGCACACCATCGCCGCGTCCGATGTGTTGGAGAACACCGTGCAGATCGCCTGCGTGCTGGCGTTAGTGCACGTGCTGCTGCCCTACGGTGTCAGCTACGCCGCTGCCGGCGCTATGGCCGCCTCCGTGGTCAGCGAGATCAGCAGCCTGCTGTTTCTGTTGGCCAGTTACAAGCTGCGCGGCGAAGTCAAATTACCGGGAGAGACGTGGGCTGCCCACCTGCGCAATGGCCGATCCACACTCACGGAACTGCTTCGCATCGGCCTGCCGACGACCGGCAATGGCGTGATTCATTCGCTCTACGGCGCTTTTCAACCGCTGCTCATTACGACAAGCCTGGCCGCAGCCGGCATCGGGACGGCACTCGCGACGAAGCAGTTCGGCATGATCGCCGGGTATGCGTTCCCTCTGCTGTTCATGCCCAGCTTCATTACACAGTCCCTTTCCACGGCGCTGATCCCGGCCATTAGTGAAGCAGCTGCCAACAGGGACAGCCTGCTGATGCACAACCGAATGGAGCAAGCTTTGCGCCTTGGTCTGTTTATCGGGGCGCCGGCGACCGTCATCCTGTACGTGTGGTCGACGCCGCTCACAACCCTCATCTATAACGCGCCTGAGGCCGGGTTGCTGCTGAGGATCTTAGCGCCGATGTTTTTCATGCATTATTTCGATGCGCCGCTGCATGCCATCTTGCTGGGACTCGGCCGCGCGAGTGCAACGCTGTGGAATTACGCCGTCACCACCGTGTTCAAGGTTGCCGCCATTTACTTGCTGGGCAGTCAATTCGGTATCGCAGGCATTGCTTTTGCGCTAGGCCTAAGCATTGTCCTCATTGCCATGCTTAACTTCTATTCCATCTCCGGCAGCATCGGTTTCTACTTGGACATTCGTCCTTTCGCCAGAGTCGCGTTCTCGATGATCATCATGATTCTGTGCGGCGAGTCGGCTATCAAATATCTGTCAAACATGGATCTGCCCATGCTAGGGAACACGCTGGCTTCCATCGGCTTCTCCTTGCTCGCCTACTTCACAGCCATGTCCCTGACAAAGACCTGGAGCCGGAGGAGCAGAAGCATTTATTCTTAGATGACCGTTATCCGGGGGTGTTCGAAGTCACGATTAATCCGCTTGAGCCGAACGCTCCCACCAGGTATTGATCTCATCTATTCGCTTCGTATAAGCTTCCCGGATCGTATAAGCTGCTTGCGAACCAACAGCCAGTCGTAACGGAGCTTGCCCGCTTTTGATTACGGAAATGATCGTTTCCACCGCTTTAGCCGGTTCGCCGATTTTTAGACTCGAAATGCCTTTCTCGTAAGCTGCATACAGGGGAGCATATTCTTCTTTCTTTTCCGTCTGATCCAAGGAATGACCCAGGAACTCGGTAGCAAACACCGCAGGCTCGACGATCGTCGTCTGAATGCCAAAGCTGGCGAACTCTTGCGCGAATGCTTCGGAGAAGCCTTCCACGGCAAACTTGGATGCAGCATACAGGCTGTATGGAGGCATGGACCAAGTACCGAAGAAAGAGGACAGATTCACGTAATGCCCTGAGCCCTGGCGTTTAAAAACGGGCAGTGTCGCACGAATAACATCCAGTACGCCGAACACGTTGACGTCGAATTGTTTGCGGATTTGCTCATCCGTATACTCTTCCAGCATACCGAACAACCCGTATCCCGCATTATTCACGACTATATCTATGGTGCCAAATACATCAACAGCTTCTTGGACGGCAGCCTGGATTTGCTCTTTGTTCGTCACGTCCAGGGCGGCGAGATGAACACGGTCTGGCGCCAGTTGTTTAAAATCCTGAATGGCCTCAAGTTTACGCGCTGTTGCAAACACTTTGTCCCCCGCTTGCACCAGCTGCTCCACGAATTGACGGCCGAATCCTGTCGATGTTCCTGTAATAAACCATACTTTACTCATTGGTTTCATTCTCCTTTATTTTTCATTGGGAACGATCATTCTCATATGTGTAAAAAAAAATGAATGCGCTCCGTTTAGGTATTTAGCTTCGACATCGCCGAATCTGCAATGCGGTGAAGCTTCTTCTTATCCGCTGAAGTTCGGGCGAGCACACGCAAGCCAATCAACGAGTTATGCATATCCTCAGCAAGCTCCCCGGCATCATGCGTTGTGTCAAACTCTCCATTCGTCTGTCCTTTGCGAATCAAATCAGCAAGCAGCTGCTCCACGATTTCAAAGCTTTCATTCGCTTTCACGTCAATTTCTTCATCGTGCGGAGCCAGCTCAACGGCCATATTGACGAACAGACAGCCCGGCGGCTTGCCGTCATAGCCATCGATCATGAAATCAAACAGGTAGCGCAAAGCTTGTCTGACGCTTCCCGCGCGAGCGATGCCGGATTCGAAGTGCCCGTTCAGAAACTTTTTGTAGCGTTCGACAGCCAGCAGAAACAGCTGGTACTTATCTCCGAACGTATCGTACAAGCTTCTGCGGTGAATCCCCAGATGATTGACCAAATCGTTGATCGATGTTTTCTCATAGCCTTGTACCCAAAATAAGTTCATTGCTTTCAGTAAAACTTCATCCTCGTCGAATTCCTTGGTTCTCGGCATGGGTGACCCTCCCTTCTGAAATAGTTATAACATAATGGGAACGATCAGTAAAGAATAATTTTTACCGATCGTTCCCGTATGGAATTTCATATGGTTATTATATTTCCTACTTGAAAATTCGATTATGAGAGTGTTTTAACAGCCTCTGACGTGAACGGAATCAATTCGGCTGTCCGGTTGTCACGAATTTTGATTGCCCACGCAGGATCAACGAGTAATGGGCGTCCAACCGCTACCAGATCGAATTCTTCTCGCTCAAGCCTTTCGATCAACGCGTCGATGCCGGCATTCGTTGAATCTTTTCTTTCGGTAAAAAAGCTCATAAAATCACTATCGAGACCAACCGATCCAACTGTAATCGTTGGTTTTCCTGTCAGCTTTTTGGTCCAGCCGGCAAAATTCAATTCAGAACCCGGGAATTCCGGCTCCCAGAAGCGGCGAGTTGAGCAGTGGAAAACATCCACTCCGGCCGCAACTAATGGTGCCAAGAATTGCTCCAGCTGTTCCGGCGTTGCAGCCAATTTGGCCGTGTAATCAATTGCCTTCCACTGCGAAATGCGCAGTACGATTGGAAAATCCGGCCCGACTGCGCGGCGGCAAGCTGCTACAACCTCGACAGCAAAACGGGTCCGCGCGACCATATCGCCGCCATAGTTGTCTGAGCGCTTGTTCGTTTTTTCCCAGAAGAACTGGTCAACCAAATAGCCGTGCGCACCGTGGATTTCGATGCCATCAAAGCCAATGCGTTTTGCTTCGAAGGCCGCATGGGCAAAAGCTTCTACGATAGCGGCGATCTCCGTTTCCGTATAGTCGTTCACTTGGCCGCGCGCTCCCATATGCCACAGCTGTGGAATAATCCGGCCGCCAGCCTCGTGGACTTCAGCCACTACGCTCGCCCAGCCAGCCAAAGCTTCCTCTCCATAGAAGTGCGGCACATTCTCAGCATTGGACGCATCCGGGTGGTTGATGACGGTGCCTTCCGTGACGATAAGTCCAACCCCGTTCTCTGCACGGCGACGGTAATAAGCGGCTACATCGGCCCCCGGTACCCCATTTGGGGAAAATTGGCGGGTCATCGGCGCCATCACGATCCGATTCGCTAAATTTATTTTTTCAGATGAAAATAGTCGGAATAATGATTGTACGGATTGAGTCGTTTTCATAAGAACCTCCACAATTGAAATTGTTTACACGATAACTAGCGATATGCGACTAAACTGTCACTACTCCAATTACTGTAATCAAACTAATTACAGTATATGGATATCTTTCCCTGCTGTCAATACAATAATGCCCCCCCCCCCATCAGAAGCTGTTGGAAAATTGTTATAAGGACCTGGAAAACAGTAAACACTACATTCATAAGATTCCCAGGGAGGGAGTTCCTATTGTTTTTTTATTGTATTGCTTAGTTAGTATTTTCGTAATTGTTTACTTTATGAAATATGGAAAAAAACATCTGCATTCCTTAGAGATTTTTTTCTACTGGTGTGCAGCTTCTTTGCTGATTCAGAACCGGTCCGCTATTTTTACAATGAATCTGAAAACTGTCGTGATACCTCAGTCAGCTACGTATGAGTTTTCACATATGCTTATTCGTCTAGTGTTGTATCCATTAGTTACGCTATCTTGTCTAAATGAATGGGCCGCCACTGAATCCAAAACAAAAAAAACATGGGCGATCATCAAATACTCGGCATTATTGCTTGGTTTAGAATGGATTTCCGATTGGCTGGGCGTTTTTAAACACATGAACCCGTATTTATTAGGGTCAGGCGTATTTGGGCTAGGTTATTTCATTTTGATGACGGTGATCATGATGATTTTTCGCAGAAAATTTTATAAAGGACACCATCAACCATGAATTTTCATTTCGAATTGAAGCTTTACGATTTCATTGAACATAATTCCCCCGTGCAAAAGAAAACATAAACAGCCCCGGAAGCTTTATTTCCGTGGGCTTTTCTGTGCATCTATAAATAACTTTCGCATACACAACGCTCTCATCACAAGCCCAAATACTCTCCACCGTTCACATGAATTGTCTGACCGATGACGAAACGGGATTCTTCCGATGCCAAGTATAAATAGATCGGAGCAATCTCGTAAGGTTGTGCCGTTCTTTTGATCGGTCCCGAATTATTTAGAGACCCATAAAACATATAATATTCAAGCGGAAATGATGAAGGGATAAGAGGCGTCCATGTTCGACCAGGGGCTACGGCATTGACCCGGATGCCCCGATCAGCAAGAGAGACCGCCAATGAACGCGTTAGAGCGCTAACGGCACCCTTCGAGGCGGAGTAACTAGCCATTGCCGGATAGCCTTTGTCCGCAGCAAGGGAACTCGTATTAATTCTCGAGCAAATAAATAGGCGACAGCCCGACCGATTCCGCCGTCCCCCCCGGTAATGATTGCAACCTTATTCTGCAGCTTACCCGGTCCAGCCATTCCCGGCTGCTCCGAAACGGGCCTGGGTACCATCAAAAATTCCAACCCAGGCTGTCCAGGCTGGTACTGGAGAGGAAACTCGACCGGGATTTCTTCGCATTTCGTCACTCGAGGGTCATGGGAATACAATGGGTATCCCTCCATTTCGGCGTTAACTACTATCAAAATATTCTTGCGGCCGAAATTGGTGAAAGACCAATTTTTCCCCTTCATCTTGTCTACGCGAACTTCAAAACTAACGTTTAGGCACCGCCTGCCGTAACCGGCTGTTCCTTGCCCAGTGTACGCAGCAACGGAGTGCGCGTGCTCACCCACCAGAAAGCTACTGTTGCTGCCAAGCTAACCGCCATACATAGCCAGAATGCCGAGGCGAAGCCATATTTCGACGAGTACCAGCCGCCTAACACCGCACCGACAATTTTGCCCGCTCCCAGTAAAATGATCGAATTGAACATCAGGCCCGTTGCCTTCAACTCTTTCATGACATGCTCATTCACATAGTGTGCAAGGCATAGATAGAACAGAATGTAAGTCCCCCCATGAAGCGCCCACATGATCACAACCGTCTGCTGCGTCAAGGCCGTAGCGTAAAGCAGCCAGCGCAGGACATGAATCATGCCCGAAAACAGCAGGATGTTCACCATCCCAAAGCGGCGAAAAATCCAATCGAACCAAATCATAAACGGAAACTGGCTGAACGAGCCCAGCGCAATGCCGAGGCCAATGATTTCCATACTAATTCCCTGCTCTTGACTGTAAATGACATGAAAGGAAAAGAAAAAGCCGAGCGTCGACGATAGAATGAATGCGTAAGCATACAGCACCATTAGCGACTTATGCTTGAATAGCTCTGTCACCTTCACCTTATGATTACCGCTTTGATGGCCTTCTACTTTAGGCAGCGTGAACGATATGACAAATGAGACTAACATCACCACCGACGTGACGAGAAAAATGCTATGGATGTTTCGTGCGAATAACCAGCCCGCCACAACCGACATAATCGCATAGCCGACGGAACCGAACGTGCGCACGCCGGAAAATTTGACGACTCCCTTCGTCGACAGCTCAAGCGTAATGGCGTCGCTAAGCGGATTGATCGCCACCTGAAAGAAGCTGAACACGACCATGGCGAGCAGCAGTAAGGCAAACGACGAGCCTGACCACTGCACGAGCCAGATCGAAAGCGCTGCCAACAGCGTGCAGATAATAAGCACGTTATTTTTGTACCTGGAACGGTCGCTGATAATCCCCCATAGCGGTTGGGCAATAAGGCCGATGACAGCTCCAACCGAAGTCAAGATCCCAATCTCGAAATTGCCAATGCCGATTTCTGTGTAATACACACTGATGTAGGAGAAAAAAGCACCCGTACTCATAAACACGAGAGCATAAAACATAGACGTTTGCGCCATAATTTTATTCATTTTTTACCTCACCCGCAGCCTGTAAAATGTCCTGATTTTGTTTTATTCGCGCTTCATCCATCACTTTCCTGTTTCAATTGAAAATTAAAAGGAGCTTCTAGACAGCAAACTCCTTCACTCTTAATTCGTCCCTCTTCCTACAAATTCATCGATATAAGCGACATGGATGGACAAAGTTAACGAAACCAGGATGGCCGTGAAGACTATTAAATTAAGTATCTACTGCACTGTATTGACCAGCCTGACAATTGTATGATTTTCCCATTCGCGTCTCCCCCTGAAATGCCGCCGCCTCCCTCGAATACATATGGTAACCGACAATTCGAAGGAGAGCGTTCATGACAATTCAGGATTTGCGCAAAAGAATGGAGTTTATGAAATACTTAGGTTTCGATGAGTCAAAAAAAATGTGGGTATACGCGTATTCCAATCGTGCTCATCAACAAGCCTATGGGATCCTTGCAGGCAAGTTGACCGTAGTGAAATTGCCATCGCTGCAGGGATTGAAACTTTCTGTACGATAATAAGTAAACAGCGACCCCAATGGACGTAATCATAAGTCCTCGGCGGTCGCTGTTTTTCATGAAACTTTGGCGTATGACTTCCTCAATGATACTGACCTGTGACATGCTCATTTGTATCTGTTAGTATCTTCGAGAGCACAACGATCTGACCTGCATGATAGCCATAGTGTGCCGAGACCTGAATAAGCAGACGGCCGATGACTCTTCTGTCAAAGGTTTCGTCGGAGCTAACATTGCTCTGGTACATTCGATTCCAATCATCACGGTCATATCGAATGATCACCTCTCGAGTCAAATCCTCGTTCGTCAAAGCGGATAAAACATGCTCTGATTCGGATCGGGTCTTCCTTAGAAGGCTAATCAACGCTTCCTTGGATATCCCGCCTTCTGTTGTAAACTCGCGAGTACGCTCCCGAATAAACGGCTTGTTTCCGATAGCGCTCACGAAATTTTGATATTCGTTCCCTGCCAAATGCAAAATAAGATTGCCTATGCTGTTCATAGGGTTTTTCATTTTTTTCCAAATCGGATTATCGTCTAGTGGTTGCAAGCTCTTTTCAATGCGGACGAGCTGCTTGTTCATATCTTCCAACACGTAGTTGATGACTTCGATCATCCTGATTCCTCCAACTCTTTCGTATCTGTTAGATTTAACGCTTTAACGCCATTCCTTGCTAACTAAGAATAGCCCGACGATATCTGCGCCCCAGTCGAACCCGTACGTATTCAAACAAACGTTTCAAAACGCTCGGCTTATAACTTGTCCTTTATAATTTAATGCATCTAAGGCCCTTACTCGTTGGACCTCGTTTAGCTCTGAAATATGCGACCACTTAGATTCGGAATGTTCCGAACTAAGTGTTATCTTCTCATTTTCAGGAATGGAGCAACGAAAGATTCCAACCTGAGCATTAATGTGACTATGGTAATAAAATCCGGTTAACACGGCATCTTGAATTTCAATGCCAATTTCCTCCTGACATTCACGTAGTAACGCTTGATGAATAGTTTCTCCTGGGTCTACTCCACCCTCTGGCAAGCCCCATCCCATGTTACCGTATGTGCGCTTTAACGTAAGGAGATGCCCTTCGGCATTAAATATCATCGCATGTACACCAAATCTAAAAGTATCATGAAAACCCATTTTGGTCCCTCACTTTGATAAACAGATCGTTAAATTCTCAAGAATAGGACTCTTAAATTGTTTGAATCCCCCATTGACTAAACAACTCCTTCAATTCCTTGGCCGTTTGGGAAATAAAATTCCTCACATTCGCTTCTTTAAAATAGGTTAGCTCTATCCCAGGTTCATTGTGAGCATGAAGCAGCCACTTGATTTTAGCATCCCTATACGCATGAATCTCATATGCCTCAATAAGTGGAGTTAAGGGAAGGGCTTCTACAACTTTCAGCTTCGCGATGACGCTCTCCGTCCACGATTCAGATTTCATCAAAAGAAATTCGATCTGGCTAACCTCTTGATTATATGTGCTTCGAATATCAGTCAGCCCTTCATGGAAGCTGGTCTCATATGCTGTGTAGAGGGTTTCAGTCCATCGCAAATCTGCATATACATGCGAGATATAACCACGCACAAACGCCTTCCATTCCGGAGAATCGTTTCTACTCGAGTAAAGAACGGCATTTTGACCTATTTCTCCGGTCGTCGGCATGATCCCATTATTCACAAAATGGGTTCTGCCTTTGTCTTCACGGGTACTTTCCGGTCTCGCATGGATAGCATCTGGGGCAATACTACCAATTAGAAAATGGGGACACGGATCTCCTGCACACACTTTTTCGGCAATTGCAAAATGTACCATGGGCCAAGGCAACTGCTTCATCTCCCTTCGTTATCTATGATTTTTGAATATATTTCAAGAGAGCTGCAATCAACTTTTCCCTATTCTCCGCCGTATCCAATATGAGCTCATTTTCAATAGAACCAGAGTTCAACTTCAAATAATGCTTCTTAAGTGCATCTAAATTTGTAATTAATTGATTAGGCAGCGGATTTGCCTTGCGCTCGTCTAACCTGGCTGACCATACACGATCATCACCACACACGCATAAAATGCTTCTGAATTCGCCACCCCTCTGATCCACCCACGTTTTCAATCTTCGAACATCATCCCTATCATTCAAGCCAAAATCAAGAATGATTCTCGCCTTACATGCGATCACTGATTCAAGAAAGCGATATAGATAATCAAAGCAAATTTTATTTCTCGAACGATGACCCGGGATGAAATCAGCGATGGAATCATAAATATCATCCTTATGTAGAACGGGAATCTGCAGTGCTCTTCCCAATTCATTCGACATCGTTGTCTTACCTGCAGCCATTTTTCCTCTTATAAGAATAATTTCAGCCATAATCGTTCGCCACCTTCCAATATATCCCATGTATTTGACGCACGAAAGGAATAATAAGTTCGAACCGTGCAGCGTTAAACCGCCTGCTAATTAAAAAGACTGCCGATTCGCTTCATCGACAGCCTTTTAGCTACTATTCACATGTATTCCAGCCTTTTATCAACCCCAAAAAACATTCGGATATCTTAACTCACCCTTGATTGCTTCTAACAATTCATTCGTTAAGCTAATAAACATAAACACAGAATCAGGAACTTCAAATTGCTTCAGTTCGAATCCATGTGCTCTCGCGGGCATAAAGCCGAATTTAGGGTAATACGTTGGGTGACCGATCAAGAAGACATAACGATAACCTAAAGCTTCACATCTCCTTAAGCCTTCGCGTATTAAACTGCCGCCGATCCCGCATTTCTGATAACTCGGGAGTACGGCAATTGGAGCAAGAACGATTACGTCATGACGGTCTTCACCGTCAATAACTTCCGCTCTACTAAATAAAACATGTCCTACGATTCGCCCATTATCTTCTGCTACAAGCGACAATTCCGAGATAAAACCTGCTGACGTTCTGATTCGTTCGATCAATCTCGATTCATCTTCCCTATGACTAAAAGCTAAATAATTCAATTCAAAGACTGCTTCATCGTCACTTGCTTTCTCCGTCCTAATTTCCATTGTAGGATCCCATCCCTTGCCTATGCTCATATATAATCATCGTACTACGACTGGCGTCGGGAATTTAGGGAAGATTTCGTTCATAATCATTTTTTCTGCTTGTTTTAATTTCGAATAAGTGTCTCCAAAATAGCTTATATTCCGTCCCAAAAGGATATTCTCCACTTCTCCCCTCTTTTACATCGAGGTTCGACAAAGCATCCAAAACTTGCTCTTTAGGGGCGTCAGTCATTAAATCCCAGTCATTGACTGAATCGGTTAAGCCCAATAATAAAATCGAATGCAAGCCTATTATAGCAGGTCATTGCCTTCCTGTACTCTGCTGCGCACTCATTTTGACGATTCTGTAAATTTCATTTGTTGCTGCGGTGTCACGGGTGGAACGGTTCTTACTTGAAGCAAAAAGACGATCATAAGAAAGGCACACCCGGCTAATAGCCATGTTGCAGCGCCTGGCTGAACCGCATCCATGCTCCACCCGACCAAGAGTGGCAGCAAAGCCCCGCCGATGCCGCCCGATGCGATGATGATGCTCGTCGTTTGCTTGGTCGCTTCTGGATTGGCATGATTGGCGTGGACAACAGCGATGGCAAATATACCCGAAAGAAACAGTCCAGCTGTGAACACAAGCGTAAATATGACCCATGAAAGATTGAAACAGGCAAGGCCAACCAGAGAAAGCAGCGCTCCGGATGTGCTAATAAATAAAAATTTGAAATAACCCATTTTTTCAGCAATGACACCCGAGAATACACGTCCGATAATCATAGAAATCCAGAATAAGGATACCATGAGCGTTGCTTGTGAGCTTGCAAAATGGAGCCGGTTCTCGAATACGGACGGCAGGAAATTGATTGTGCTTGTTTCCAGTCCTACATAAAGAAAAACGAAGCACATGAGGAAAGCAAGCGGATAAAATTTGATCTTTGCCGTCACTGTCGGTTTGGTTTCCGCCAGTACGCCCCCATTCTGCTTGGCGCTATCGGTGTACGAGACGGACCAAACGATAAGCAGGATACACGCACAACACGCGACGATCGCGAATGGACCGAACCCGGCGTTGTTCGCCAGGAACAAGCTTGAGATCGCTGGCATCACCAGAGCCCCGATTCCAAAGGCCACTTCGAGCCGGCTCATCGTAACCGCCTTGTTATTACTAGATGCTTCCAACAATAAAGTGCCGATCGCGGTTTGAGCCAGACCGAAACAAAATCCGTTCAATACAGCCGGGATGAACAGGACGTACCAATACGGCTGAAAAAATAATACTGCATGCGCGGCTAGCAGGCCGGCAAAGGCTATTATAATCCCCCGTCGATACCCTAAACTATGCACACACCGTGGTGTAAATAATACCCCGGCCAAAAATCCGCCAAACTGGGCAAATACCAAGTATCCTCCGTCGCTGAAATTCCGGCCATAATCATGAAGTAAATTGGACATTAACGTACCGAAAATGACAGTTGCCAATCCGATGACAAAGTAGGATAAGCTGCCTAGCCAAATCAATTTTTTCATGTCATTCACACCTCATTAAAATTATCTGTCTTCCTCTGACACAATCAGCAATTCGACGTTATGGGCAGCAAGGAGATCAATGAGTTCTTCATCCGGGCGACAGTCCGTAATGAGCAAATCGATGGCTTCCAGCCCCGCAATCCGATAAAACATCTGCGCGCCGAATTTGGTATGATCCGCCAACACGATCACTTGGCTCGCTCTTTTGATCATTTCACGTTTCACAATGCCGTCCTCCTCGTGAGGATAAGACAAGCCTCCGGCTGTGATTCCGCATGCGCCCAGGAACAATTTATCCACTTGATAATCGGCTAACTTGGCAATCGTCGACTGTCCATAAAGAAACCGGTGCTGCGGATCCAATTCCCCGCCCAATAAATAAGTTCGCAGCGATGGCTTTCTGGAAACAACATCGGCGATATCGATCGAATTCGTGACAACGACGACTTGCTCTGCGGCGATGTTCTCTGCGGCGAATTGAACGGTCGTCGACGCATCCATAATAATGAAGTCGCCGTTTTTGACCAATGTAGCGGCAAAAGCTCCGATCTCACGCTTTCCGTCAGATTCCCGGATCAGCCGCTCTTTGTATTCGTAGATCTCTTTGGTCTTCTTCGGCAGTATGGCCCCTCCGTGGGTTCGGATGATGAGTCCTGACTCCTCCATCTTCAGTAAATCCCGCCGTACTGTATCCCGGGATACCCCAAAAAGCTGGCAAATCTCCTGAATCCCCACCCGTTCCTGCTGTTCCAACAACTTAATGATCGCGTCCATGCGTTCTTCTTGATACATGCAACTTTTCACCTCTTACACTAGCAAATTAACTCCACATTCTTAAGCACTTTTCGTTCATCATACATCAAATAAGTGCTAAAAAGAAGATATAATTATGTATTTACGCAATATTCATAAGTGTTTGCTGCACATTTACGCACATATTTAAATTGTTTCATGTCATTCGTGCAAATGAACAACTTTAAATTATGGTTAATTATGAAGGATTGGCAATCTTTAAGTTGTGACTTGTCTCATCTGGATTCCCTATTTTATTCATTCAAGAAGAGTGAAAAATACGTATGTGAAGTAATAGTCAAGCAGCATTTCTCATACATCATAACCATATGAGCTGAAAGCGAGGTGTGGCGTACAAGTTGCTTTGGATACTTTGGTGTATCTTAGCCGTCGTTTTAGTCATTATTGAGCTAAGTACAGGTACCTTCTATTTTTTAGTTCTTGCTTGCAGCGCGTTAACGGCAATGGTGTTTGCTTGGTTCCATGTCTCGTTTCTGATTCAAGTCGGCGTGTTTACGATCTCAGCTTTTCTGTTCTACGTATTTTTGTTGCCTGGCATTCGCAAACTTATCCCAAAACCGAGGGAATCATTACCCTCCATAGACCAATTAATTGGACAAAAAGCTTATGTCATCAGCGAGATCAAGCCAGGCGAGGTCGGATTGGCGAAACTGAATGCCGAATTGTGGAGTGCTATTGCTGACGCGTGTATTCACGAAGGGGAAGAAGTCATTGTCATTGAGGTTAAAGTTTCGAAACTTTATGTAAGAAAAGCAGCAGTGGAATAATTATTCAAAGTAGATCAAATAGGCAGGTGGAAAATGGTAGGGCTTATTATTTTTGTATTGCTTCTCATCGTTGTCATCATTATTATTGCCAAAGGAATTCGCATTGTTCCCCAACAAACCGTAGCGATTGTTGAAAGATTAGGTAAGTTTCACACAACATTACATGCTGGTATTAATGTCATCATTCCGATAATTGATAGTATTCGCAGTCGCCATGACTTGAGAATTCAGCAGGAGAAAGTCCCCTCCCAGTCCGTGATCACCAAAGATAATGTGGCCATCGGTGTTGAACTGGCAACCTTTTTTACTGTTGTGGACCCGAAGTTAGCGACATATGGCATTGCCAATTATGTGCAGGGTATTCATAACATCGTAGCTTCCGCCCTTCGCTCGACAATTGGTAAAATGGAGCTGGACGAAATCCTCTCCAACCGTGATCGCATTCAAGCGGAGCTGCGCCAAGCGCTGGATAATGCTTCGGAAAATTGGGGCGTGCGGATCGATCGCGTCGAAATTTTACAGCTTGAAATTCCAGTCGATATCCAGAACTCGATGGAGAAACAAATGAGAGCCGAGCGTGAGAAGCGGGCCAATATCTTACAGGCTGAAGGTGAAAAGCAAGCCACCGTGCTGCGCGCAGAAGCCCAGCAATCTGCCGTCATTCTTGCGGCCGAGGCGGAGAAACGCCGTCAGATTCTCGACGCTGAGGCGAAGCAGAAGGCGCAGGAGCTTGAAGCTTCAGGCCGTGCGGAAGCGATCCGACTCATCGCCAATGCCGAGCGCTCCCGGATCGAAGCCCTCAATCAAGCAGGAATTAATTCAGGTATTCTGACTTACAAGTCTTTCGAGGCACTCTCCGATATGGCCAAGGGACCTGCGTCAACGATCTTTATTCCAACAGATGCTGTATGCACATTAGGCTCAGTTGGCGCTCTGGCGAAAGTATTTAAATTGGATGACCAGAAATAAATAAAAAAAGACGATCGCTGTCGGCAATAACCGATTGAAGCCATCGTCTTTTTTAACTTTTAACACTTACTTCATGCTTAGCTGGATTTGAAAAAATACGTTCTAGCTGCTCCACTTCCCAGGAAATCCTCTTCCATGTTTCATTAATTTCACGCCGTTGTTCCTGCGCTGCAGAGTGAAGTTGATTCAGCTTGTTCATCTTTTCTTTGACCATATATGAAGAGCACTCCAAATGAAATTTGGTTATACATATGCGGTCTCCTTTGCATTCAGAACTAGCTTTCCCAATTCGCTCTCATAAGAACGGCAATCTGGTGTTCGTCCTCACGAGCACTTCGCTCCAGTTGTTGCACGATAAGCTTTTGACGATCCACAGGATGGTTTTGGCTCAGCTTGGCCTTTCCCTCGATCTTTGTGATGTTGATTTTGAAGCCCTGGATCCCTCTGCTCATCCCGGCTAGATAGGCAGCATCTACATCTGGTAAGCGATACGAACTGTCAGGAGCTTCGTATTTCCGTACCAGTTCATGCAAAGAATCCATGATTTCTTGTTCATGATCAATCAGTTCAACTTCTCCATACACATGAACAGTCACATAATTCCATGTGGGTACGGCTCGATCCGTTTCATACCAGGAGGGTGAAATATAGCAATGAGGCCCATGAAAAACAGCTAACACCTGCTGTTGTTGAATATCTTGCCACTGTGGGTTCGGACGCGCAAAATGCCCATAAAGGCACTGCTTTTCTTGATCCAAAATCAATGGCAAATGTGTGGCGAACGGAGCGCCTTGATGTTGAGAAATCAATGTCGCAAAGCTATGCTCCTTCATGATCGCATAACAAATGGATAAATCTTCAATGCGAAAATGTGGTGGAATATACATGAGGGTTCTCCTTTCCGCTTGGATACCTTTTCTTCTTATCATACCACGCTTCTCCATTGAAAACCTTCACGGGTTAACCGCCTGTTGTCCCAAGAAATGAAGAATGAGCGAACCATTTGTTTAAGATTGGAATGGGAATTCATAATCCATCCACAGCTTGCTCACGTTGTTGGAAATGTTCACAATCCGGTTGATGAACCGGTCCGTTACCCACACGCCGCCACTGCTATCTACATAAGCTTGACCGTACAAGTCCGCCAATTTGCTAAGCTTCCCAGAGGTGTCGATCTTATAGATACCAAAGGCGGGGTTCTCATATTCCAGCGTTCGCGTATAAGCGCGAAAGATTAAGCTGCCATCCTCTTGACGGGAAAGCACCTGAATCTCATTCACATTCAGCTGCCGGTTCAGCGAAACGGACTGACCATCTGGTTGCAGCAAAGTAAGTTCGCCCGTTCTGAACGCATCTCTACCATGAATGGTATCTGAAATGTACGGTCGGCTGGCAAGCCACCAGGATCCATCTGCATTTTGCTGCTTGTAGGAGATCAGCCAATGACCGAAGCCGTTAACAGGAATAAATCGGCCGCCATGATCGGTAAAGAAATAGCGGTAATAGGTAGAGATTTCCGGCAATATTTGATTCATATGATCCGATTCTACGAATGAAATGACTTTTCTCCCTTCTCCGAGATCCAGCCATTTCTCTGTATACGCTTTGTTCAGCGTAGCGTTTGTCGAGTCATCCTGAAAACCGTTCGCAGCAGCAGCACCAGCTGGATCCGTCGGCGTTAAGGAGAGTAATTTCTGGTCTTTGTAAAAAAAATCTTTATCCTTCCGCACGATGGATGGGGCGTCCGCATCCTGAAAGCCTGCTGCAGGCAGCGGATCGGCATCCGCTTGCGGCGGCGGCATCGCGGAAATGTCCATTTGCTCCTCATCTGTCAACAGCGAAGGCTGTTCGGTTAGTGATTTTCTGATTTTGAACATCTGCGAACCTGAATACATATACAGATAATCGGCGTCATCTTTGATGAACGAGAAAAAATAGTGGCGCTGTGGACTTACGACAGCAAATCCATCTGTAGGGTTCCAGAATAAATTCATGGCAAACTCGTCATGCATGAAATGCCAAGTCATCGGAAAGTACGTCATATCCCGGAAGCTGAGCAAAGGGTAAGTCTCCGCTTCATTATCAACAGGTTTATCGTTCACATAGACAGGATACGTCACTATTTCGGCAACGTATGAAGATTTCTTATTGCTGCCCATGAGATCTGCTGCGGGTGGCTCTTGGTATATGTTCCCGGTAGCGTGAACATGAAGCCCTTCTGCATCACTCCACGTGTACTCTAAAGCCAACGAACGGGTATACGCCCATGTTAACGGCAAATAGGTAACGTCCTTATATACGATTGGCGGATATTGGGCTTGGGCCGAATTGATCGTTAATCCGTTGATTTGCACGGGAAAAGCGGGCAAGCTGACTTCAACGGAATGACTGGCCGCATGAGCGGTTGACGTCAATTGAAGGGGTAACAGCAAGGCAGCGGTGATAAGCGCTGTGAGCTTGTCGCGAACGATCTTCTTCATATCCAGTTTCTCCTCTTGGCAAATTGTCTATGAAAGTTGTACGCCAGATCGATTGGAAAGTTTTGGAATTACCCTGAATTTACCTATGCCAAAAAGACACTCACCCCTTATGGAGTGAATGCCTTAAACGCCGCATGGTTGAACTCAGTCGCGTATCGAAGATCCGCCATCAAGCTCAACAATGTCAAAATGAGCTTGAAACCACGCATCATATGCCCCGTCTCTTGAAATCGTGTGGCGTTCAGACGCTTCATCGATGGCGATAATGACCCCATTTGCATCCAAGTGTGCCAAGTACTCCTCTTCGCTGTAAAAGGCTGTCAACGCTCCAATTTCAGTTGTAATAATGACATCCTTTTTGCATGTGACCCGCATTGCATCATCTCCATGAATAGTTTGTTTACTCTTACATCAACTTAACCATTCTACTATCTATTCCGCATTGCCGCCAAGACAAAATAGCCGCTTCACAGAAGCGGCTCTAGTCACATACCTTATCCGTTCAATTGCGCCTGCTCCACCCCTTTGCGGAGAGCGTTCCAGGCAAGCGTTGCGCATTTGATCCTGGCTGGAAATTTCGTAACGCCTGATAAGGCTTCGATATCCTCATAGGCAAACACAGGCTGCTCGCCCTTCATCAGGCTGGAGAAGTTCTCAGCCATCCCGAGCGCTTCTTGCAGCGTCTTGCCTTTGATGGCGTCAGTCATCATCGAAGCGGAGGACAGGCTGATCGAGCAGCCTTCTCCCGCATATTTGACGTCTACGACAACATCGTCGGCAATTAGCAGCTGCAGCGAAATTTTATCGCCGCAGGTCGGGTTATTGAGGCTGATCGTCACCGCTTCCTCAGCAGCGAATTGCCCGCGATTACGCGGATTTTTATAATGATCCATAATTACTCGGCGGTATAAATCATCCAATGGTATCATGCAAACACTCCTTTATTTGCGAATAAGTCACCTAATTAAGCTGTTACTTTGGCATAATATTTTTTAAATTTGACGGAATACAGCAAGATATAAATAATGAGCAGCGCAGCAAACGAATTAAGCAGCACCAATGACATATTCAAGCTAAATAACTGCGTCAATACGCCGACACCGATCGGAGGAATAATAAACCCGGCATATGCGCATAAATAAAATGCAGAAATAACGCGCGGACGTTCTTCCGGCTTCGGCAGCTGACCGGCGAATCTTAATGCTGCTTGGAATGTCCATCCGGCACCGATTCCTTGAATAAGCATGCCAGCCGTAAGCATGAATAGATTTCCGGACGATCCCGAAGAGACGATGACCCACGGTCCAATCGCCAGGAACACCACCCCGATCCGCATCCGGTAAACAGGATTGTGCACCCAGGGGAAGAATTGCATTAATGCGGCCACACCTAACAGCATGAACATTAACAATCCTGCTACCGACAGATTAGACGAGTGGATAACCGTCTTGACGAAAGAGGGGATCAAAGACAAGACGATGCCGCCGAGCATGAAGAATGTAAAGGCTGGGAGTCCGATAAACGACCAAAACTGTGAGCGAATGTTGTCTGGGATGCCAAGCGAAATTTTTGCACTGGCCGGTTTCTGTGCATCTTCAAGCTTAGGTAACCGTTCAAGCAAAACCCAGGAGCTTACCAGCATGATGAGCAGTACCCAGTACGGCATGCGAAGCGGCTGCACATGCACATATTGCACGACCAGTCCGGAAACAGCGGGCCCCAAGCCGAAACCAACGTTTACAAATACGCCGGAATACTTAAGTGCAGTGCCCAATTGATTAGAAGCGGTTTGCTTTAACAGAAAAGCCGTCGCTGTCCCCGTGAAAGCACCGTAGGCGATGCCTTCCAATAGCCTTGCTGCATAGAGCATCCAGACATTTTGGCTTGCGATAAAGAGCAGCGTCGAGGCGATGGATATCCATATACTGATCCGCAGCACCTTTTTCAAACCCCAGGAGCTCCCTTTGGCCCCCACGATCAGCAAAGTCGGTAATAGAATTGCTGCATAAACGGCAAATAAAATCGTAATTTCCAGACTGCTCATCTGAAAACTTTTCCCATAGACAGGGAATAAAGATGATATATAAGTCGCTCCGCAAGACATCATTAGAACAACCCATAGCATTCTTTTCATCGTGTTCTCCCTTCAGAAGTGAATGAATTTGACAGCCGCTGCACTCATTATTACAATGAATGAGACAGGTCTGTATCGCTCGCTTACGTACACATGATACAGACAGATCTGTCTCATGTCAACCAGGGGAAATGAATATGACCAGGAAGAAGGTTGTTTTCCATGCAAAAAGAATCCGCTAAAGAACGGATTTTACAAGTTGCCTCCGAATTATTTTACTCCGAGGGTATTCGTGCCGTAGGTATAGACCGGATTATCGCCGAGTCCGGGGTTGCCAAAGCCAGCTTTTACCGCAACTTCGCGACCAAGGATGACCTTGTCGCTGCCTTTCTGGAGCTGCGCCATCGCCGCAATCTAACGCGGCTTGAGGAAACGAAGAAGCAGTTCCCGGACGAGCCCGTCAAACAGTTATATCAATTGATTAACAGGTTGTCCGAGAACATACAGAAGCCGGATTTCCGCGGATGCCCCTTTACGAATACGCTGTTGGAGTTCCCCGACGCGGCGCACCCGAATCACCAGGCCGCTTTGAAATGCCGCGTGGATAAAGAAGGCTTCATCGCGCAGGTTGCCCGCGAAGCCGGGGCCAAAAATCCTGAAGTATTAGCGGCACAGTTGGAGATGCTGTACAGCGGAGCGCTCATTGATACCTATATTCGCAGGCCAGTATTTGACAGCAGCAACTTTTATGATGCGGCTATGATGCTGATTCAAGCTCAACTGAATCATACCTGATATGAAGCTTTGGCGTAATAACGGCTGAACTTGACGGAATACATCAGTATGTAAATAATCAGCAGCGCAGCAAATGAATTCAGAATGATCAACGAGAAGTTTAAGCTAAAAAATTTCGTTAACACGCCGACGCCAATAGGCGGAACGATGAATCCGGCATAGGCGCATAAATAAAAGGCCGAAATGACCCGTGGGCGTTCCTCCGGCTTCGGCAGCTGGCCGGCAAATCGCAATGCAGATTGGAACGTCCAGCCCGCGCCGATGCCTTGAAAGAACATGCCGAGCCAGAGCAAATACAAGTTCCCTGTTTCACCAGACAGAACAATGATCCACGGCCCGATCGCCAGGAAGATAACGCCTAACCGCATGCGGTTCACGGGATTTTGAACCCAAGGGAAGAACTGCATGACGGCGGCCATACCGAGCAGCAGGAACATTAATAATCCCGCTATGGATAGGTTCGTGGAATGGATGACATTTTTCACAAATGAGGGAATCAGCGATAAGACAATACCGCCTAGCATGAAAAACGTAAACGCTGGCAAGCCGATAAACGACCAAAAATGTGCGCGGATATTTTCGGGTACACCGAGCGAAATTTTCGTACTGGCCGGCTTCGGCCCTTGTGCATCTTCTTGCTTTGGCAGCATTTCCAGTAAAACCACGGAAACCACAAGCATGATAAGCAAGAACCAGAATGGCATACGGAGCGGCTGGACATGCACATATTGCACGATGATTCCTGCAATGGCCGGTCCCATGCCAAAGCCAACATTGACAGCTACGCCTGATAGCTTGAGTGCAGTTCCTACTTGTTTGGGAGCGGCTTGTCTAATTAAGAATGCAGTCGCGGTACCTGTAAAAGCGCCATAGGCGATGCCTTCCAAAATCCTTGCCGCATAGAGCATCCAGACGTTCACACTCGCAATGAAGAGCAAGGTTGACGCGATCGATATCCAGATACTGACACGCAGTACCTTCTTCAAACCCCAACCGCTCCCTTTGGCTCCGACGATGAGTAAAGTCGGCAGTACAATCACCGCGTATATGGCAAATAATAGGGTGATTTCCAGACTGTTTAAATGATAAAACTTTCCATATACAGGGAATAATGAGGAAATAAAAGTAGCCCCGCAGGACATCAATAAGAAAACCCAAAGCATTTTGTACATGATGCGCTTGCCTCTCCCCCACATATAAAATCTACGTAGATCCATCTTATCTTGATTACTGATAGATTTAACAAAATGGATGATCTTTATGAACTGTTAAAGCGCTTCACTTTTGAAATTATTTATGGCCCTTATTGAAATTGGTGCACACGTGTGCATGATGTTGAGTATTGGAGTGAATCTGCATAAAGGAAGTTATTGTGATCGGCAGTGTCCATGTGGTCTTTTTTGTGGGAGCGGCTTTGCAAGAACAATTGCGAATTTGATTCTATCCTTTCCATTGAATATGCGTTTTTTAATTTCACAGAATATTCACTCAACAATTTACAAAATTCGACATCTTCCTCATTTTACATATGTTACATTTAATTCCTATTATCCATAAAAAGGAGAATTGACATGAAATCACAAAAACTACTACTCTCTCTATCGACTGCTGCAATGATGCTTGCATGTATCGCTCCTGTTTCTGCAATTGCAGAAACTACCCATGCTGCGACACAGGTTTCAAAGGATCTATCGATTATTTACCAAGCCTCTTAACAAAAGGATCTCCCACCATTGACTAGTTTCGGACAGGCTTCTAATTCAAGCGTAAATGGTTTTTCTCCGTTTCGTTTTGAAGCAGCAGCAATTGGAGAAACAACGATGAAAGTGGATAATGCCTTACCTACAGTTTCGTTTGTGACCGCCACAGGAACGACTACAGCAACAATCATTTTATACTCGACAGGAACGGGATTTAAGTCAAGTTATTCCACAGCTACTACCGTTGCTAATCAGGCTGGCTACTATCGAGGCATAACAGCGCATTCTGTTGCAGTACTTTCAGATGTTTACATTGCATCTACATCGAACTCTATAGCAAAGAATTAGACAATGAAAATTGATTCAGATTGTTTAACAAACATAAAATTAATTTTTATTAAAGCGAGTATCTTGATGTCAATCCTTTTGGAATTATTAGTTGCAGTCACTTACCAGCCTCCCCATCAGTTTCAGGCACAATTGAAGAAACGATAAAATCCCGTGAAATTAAAGAAGGTGAAGTTATTCATAGCGATGATCATGGACAACTGAACATTAACTTAAATTTACACTTTAATTTAGAGCTTGATCCGAGTACTGCTGAGAAAAAGTTTTATAAAGATACGAAATTACCCTACTATATCATTCCAGCGAATGATCATAGAAACATCACAGCTCAATTTAACATAACTGGAGATCAAAATTTCAATCTTCGTTTAATCGCTTTAAAAGGAAATCAATCGCTCCTCCTTCGCATTCCAGGTGATAATGATTGGTTTTCGAGTTTACAATACGCTTATTCGGGAGGCACAAAGACATCAAACCCATTAGAATTTGATTGGGCAAACGGTGAATCCTTCGACGAACTCGTTCTTTTACCAATTGTCGACCATGCACCTATCTTCTATACAGGTGAACATAGTTTAGCGATTAGACTCCCCCTCATTTCCGCAATCCATGTTACAGAACAAATGATTCAACAGCAAAGTATGGCTGTCCCCCTCGACCAATTATCGGCGTGGCCGACCCTGCAGTTGTTAAACAAAGATGGACATGAAATCTCACTATCATTCGAGGCGAATACGATCTGGTCTACTGAAGAATACGCTGCCCTTGCTCTTAAAGAAATCTCGTATGATACCAAAGCCGACTTGATATGGTTCGATGAACGCGGCCGTGTAAAGCTGCTAAAGAGCAACTTGGAAATAAAAAAAAATGAAGCCATAACGATTTACTTTCCAGTTTCAACGTTGAATGACTTCAAGGTTCATCAAGCGCAAACACGTCAGTTCTTGTTGCTCATTAATAATCGCGGGCAAAACGTGCTCGCTGATGCAGAAGCCTTGGTTCAAGGCCGGAAGCCAGTGTTCACCAGCTTTCATCTCATTATTGAGCTTTATCCAATTAACCCTGAATTCGAATTTTTCGATAAGTTTCGATAAAAGTAATCACATCGATGCGCTTCTCCTTTTTTTTAGCTACTCTTGCCATCCTCATTAATATCGCCAAAAATTCATCCAAAACAGGGGATTCAAAGTCCTCTGTTTTCGATGATTTATGAGTGGTCTGAGATACATTATCTTCGAAAATGAAGTATTGGACTCGTTGTTCCATCCATTGTTCACGAGTGATATAACGCAGTCCATATTCCCTCATTTTTTTACGCACTGATGTGACTGATCTTGACAATTCTTCGGCAATAACTGCAGGAGGACACTTGGATGATAAGTGAAATAACATATTCAATTCTTGTTGCGACCAATTTCGTCTTATCGTCATCTAAGCTAAACCGCCCTTATTCTACAATTACGTATCTTCGGTAAACCTTACAATTTAAATCGATCAATCAAAACCTGCAGTTCGCCCGCCATTTCTGTAAGTGCTTCAGAGGACGATGATATTTCCTCCATTGAAGCTAACTGCTCTTCCGTGGCTGAAGACACATGCTCTGTTGAAACCGCTGTCGATTGCGCAACTTGGTTGATCCCTTGAATAGCTTGTACAACTTGACTTGTTCCATCTGAAATCTGCTGAGCAGCAGTCCAAACATCGCTCGCTTGGCTCCTTACTTCTCCAACAAACCGTTCCATTTCGGAGAATAACGTCCCCGCGGTATGAACAACTTCAATGCCCAGACTTACTTCCTTTGTCGTCGTTTGCATCGATTCCAGCGTCTTGCCGATCTCATCACTTATGGCACGAATTAAGCTGGTCATTTGATCAGCCGAGTTTGAAGACTGCTCGGCCAGTTTTTTCACTTCGTTGACCACCACCGCAAACCCACGTCCATGTTCACCTGCTCTGGCCGCTTCAATAGCTGCATTCAGTGAAAGCAAATTTGTTTGTTGAGCGATTTGCGTGATGACTTCTGTAATTTGACCAATTTCTTGCGATGTTTCAGCTAATTGGATAATAACTTGCGCCAATCTATGTACGGAGCCGTTCATCGATGTCATTTGATTGTCAGCAACCTGAATCGCCCTTCTGCCTTCCGCAGATATCTCAGCCGCCTTCACAGTGGTACTGACAACCGCCTGCGCCTTGTCAGCAATTTGTTCTATATTCCCCGTGACATCCTGAATGATCAAAGCACTTTGCTCTACGGTATGTACTTGTTCGCTCGCCCCTTCCGCCATTTGCTCCACAGCACCGACTATGTGCTCAGTCGCTTTGGACGTTTGCTCGGCACTTGCCGACAGCTGCTTTGCAGAAGCCGCTAGCTGGTCTGATGATTCGCTGACCTCAACCAAGACAGATCGAAGAGAATCAGCCATTTGGTTAAATATTTGTGCAATCTCGCCAAACTCATCCTTATTCTTGATATGTACACGCTGGCTTAAATCGCCCCACCCGATTCTTCGCGCCGTACCTTTCAAAGCCTGTAGTGAAGATGTAATGGAACGGACAATAACAAACACCAGGATAGCTCCGGCCAACAAAGCAACGGCTATGATCAGCAATGTTTTTTTGTAAATAGGAGCAGCTTCTTGATTGACTTCATCAACCAACCACGTTCCCGCCAGCTTCCAGCCGGTTAAGGCATTCGTTGTAAAAACCAATTTCTCAAATAATCCGTCAGCCGGATTTAAGTAATCAAATGAACCGGAATCGGAAGCAAATACACCATCAACCACCCCTCCGATTGCAATCTCACCTTCAATAAGAGCAGCCCCCTCATGTTGTCGTTTTTTGTCATCTTATGATCTATGATACATTGATTCTTCTTATCCAATGAAATATAGATTATTGATAGGAACTATCTGAATTACAGATACTTAACATTGCAGCGGGGACCAGCAGCCAGATGGTAGGCATCCTTAAAGCAAAAAACCCATGAAGGTAACATCATGAGTTTCTTGCCTAACGATTCAACTTGCTGCGAATGCTTACATCGATTTCTTCTTGGGTACCGATGTCGTCTTGTAATCTTCATCCTTAATAATCTTGGCAATATATAAAATCTGTCCCATATGCTCCGAGAAATGTGTTGCACATTGAATGAATATCGCTAAATTGGTCATTTCACGATCGCCTATTTTTTGAATTTGTGCAAATCTTTCGTCACTCATAGCGATTAAAGTCTCTCTTACCTCGCTAAATAAACGCTTCGTGATCTCAATCAATTCCGCCTTTGTTTTAAACTGTTCTTCAAACTCATCATCACGCTTCCTTTCAAACGGTACATGATTCATTCCGCTGCCCAATGCGCTCTTTCATATTCCCATTGATATGAATCATCAAGTTTGAAATGCTATTGCTGGAATCATTAGGGCGCCAATTCACTTGCTGGTCGTCTAACTGCTCCAAAACCAAAAGGATTCTTTTCTCCATGGCGTCAAATCTGTCTTTCAACATGTTCTTGATCTCATTCATATCATTCACCTCTTTAATATTGTGAAAGCATTACCCTTGCCTTTAGCATACACCAATTCCACGTATTTTAAATAATACAGAATTACGATGATTGATATATAAAATTCAGATGGCTAGCACAAAAAAACGCGGCGATGAGCCTCTCATCGCCACGTTCCTGTTCTTACTCGTAAACCTCAAATTCAAATAGGGAATATCCGTATTGCGTATTGCGCTCTGTACCCGTCATTTTGATGAAACGCGCATTGACAGGGTTAATGAGGATGTTATCTTTGCCGCCATCGCCATACGTTGTCGAATATACCGTCGACCAGTTGGAGCCGTCTACAGACACATCGATCGTATAAGCCTTTGCGGACGCATTCTCCCAGTTCAGTAAGAATCGACTAACGGATCTCGTCTTTCCGAGATCGATGCAGAGCCATTGCGGATCAACGCCATGCGCCGATTCCCAACGTGTGCTCTTATCGCCGTCTACCGCGAACTGAGCCGCTTGCATCGGGATGTCCGAAGTGGTCGTTGGCATATTAAGCGCCAGATTCAGTGCCGCAATGATCGGCTGAACAACCGCGTCACCTTCGTAGCCGGTCGCGCCCACCGTCACCAAGTAAGGCTTCGCTTCGGTGAACAAAGATGCATTCAGCGTGATTTTACCTGCCGATACCGCATATTGATCGGCGCGGAGTGCCACGCCATCCAATTCGACCGCGTTGATCGCGCTTCTCCAAGCCGCGTCATCGGCAAACGTGATCTCCATCGGTTGGCCAAGTGTGTTCTCCGTGCTGTCCGCAGTCAGTGCCGGTCCAGTGAGCGGAGCGTGATCGCCGCCATACACTTCGAATTCCCATAGCGAGAAGCCGTATGGTGTTCCACGCTTAATTCCGTTCATCTTGACGTATCTGGCGTCAACAGGAGCGAACGAGATATCGTCAGTGCCGCCATTGCCTGCATCCGTGGCATATACAGTCTTCCAGGTTTGTCCATCCAAGGAGACCTCGGTCGTGTAAGCTTTACCGTAAGCATTTTCCCAGTTCAGCACGACGCGATTAATCTTCTTCACACTCTCCAGGTCAATGCTCATCCATTGATTGTCTTCAAAAGCAGACTCCCAACGGCGGTCGAAGCGACCATCAACGGCATCGGCACTGGAACGGTGATAATCCGGTGAGGATGCAGTCGGTCTTTCGAAGGCCAGGTTGAGCGGATTCGGGTTTTGATCCGATGGATCTTGATGCGGCGGGTCCGTGTTCGGGTTGCCAGGTTGAACCACGACTGCGCCGACCGCTTGTTGCACAGAAGCTTCTGTGTAACCTGTGCCTTGAACGGAAATCAAGTACGTTTTGGCATCCTTGAACAAGGAGGCGTCCAATGTGATTTTGCCAGCCGTTACATTGTACTGGTAGGCGTTAACCGCAGTGCCATCGATTTTGACAGATTCAATTGCATTTCTTCATGCCATATCGTCCTCAAAAGTAACATCGATGGACTTACCGACAGTGGTATCTGTCGTATCCGGCATCAGTTCCGGAGCGCTCGTCAAGCCGGAGGCATTGCCGTAGACTTCGAAATCGATGAGCGAGTAACCATAACCTGTTGTCCGCTCTGTGCCGTTTACTTTGACATATCGGGCGCTTACCGGCACAAATCCGATGTCATTCATGCCAGGCTTGCCAGTCGTCGTGGCGTATACCGTTTGCCAGTTCACATTGTCGGAGGAAACTTCGACCGTGTAGCTTTTGCCAGCTGCATTCTCCCAGTTCAGAAGGACGCGGCTAATCTCGCTTGGTGCGCCCAAATCAACCGTAATAAATTGCGGGTCGCTGAAGTCGGATTCCCATCTCGTCGATTGTTTGCCGTCAACGGCATAGCTGCCAGGTTGTTTCGGGTTGGCCGAAGTGAGCGTCGCTTTACGCAGCGCAAGGTTGACCGTCGAATTCGTGACAATCGTTTGCTGAATGGCTGCATTCGCAAATCCATTAGCTTCCACAGAGACGTCGTAGCTTCCAGCTTCCGGGAACAAGGAGCCGTCAATTGTAATCTTGTCCTGTGAAACCTGGTATTTGCCTGCAGGAACTGCGGTCCCCTTCACTTTCACGGCTTGGATCGCGTTCTTCCACTCTGCATTGTTCTCAAAGCCGATATCAATCGGCTGACCAGCGCGGTTCATCGTCGTATCGACCGTTAGTTTAGGTGCATCCAGGTCACCTGCCGGTGTTCCGAACACTTCCATATCCCATAAGGAATAGCCATAGTTCGTCGTCCGTTTGGTACCTTCTACTTTGACAAATCTGGCATTGACCGCAGGGAACGTGATGTCGTCGATTCCTTCATGTCCACGGGTCGTGGAATATACCGTTTGCCAGTTTTGTCCATCCACGGACGTTTGTACCGTGTAGCTCTTGCCTGCTGCATTTTCCCAGTTCAGACGCACATGGCTTACTTTGTATTCCGATTGCAAGTTAACCGTAATAAATTGCGGATCGCTGACATCCGATTCCCAGCGTGTATCCGACTTGCCGTCTACCGCGTAAGAACCAGGGTTTTTGGCCTTATCACTCGTTATCGTCGGTTTGTTAAGGGCCAGGTTCACCGTCGAGTTCGTGATTACGACTTGCTGTACGCTCGTATCCGGGAATCCGGCTGCCCGTACCACAATCTCATAGCTGCCTTCGACTGGGAACAATGCGCTGTCCAGCGTAATTTTACCTGCTTGCACATTGTACTGCGATGTGTTAATCGCGGTTCCGTTGACCAGCAAGGATTGAATCGATTCGCGCCATGTCAGTTGGTCGGCAAACGTGATTTCAACAGGTTGGCTGATCGTATTTTGCGTTGTATCGGCCGTCAGCTGCGGCGGCTTGTTGCCTGCGGCATCCGTCACCTTCGTCGGGTCAACTTTCACGAGCGATTTCGGACCGACTGTCGCCGAACCCGTGACGCCTGCAGCATTATGGAACGTTACTGTAGTCGCCGTGTTGGTCGGATTCCAGATGATCGCCGAGAACGTAGCTCCATTTTTGTAAACAGAAGCGCCTGTCCCGCCACTTGCCCAAATGTCTTTGGTACGCGTACCGAGCGTCGCCATGTTATGAACGAACCAATACGTGTTGAAAATTTCGTTCTTTTGTGTGTTCTCAACGGTGAACTTGCTGAGCACAGTTTGCGGATCACTCAAGGATTCGATCGGCCACACAATGTGGTACCAAGCGTTCTCAGGTCCTTTGTTATCCTTCACCATACCGTTGTACAAGTCGGCCGCTTTCGCTGGATCAAAGCCATAGCTTGTCAAATATTCTCCTGTCGGCAACCAGTGGATACCATAAATATTAACGGGATCTCCGCTGAAAAACGTGCCGAAGTTATACGCACTTCCGTAGACTTGACCAACGGATTTGTGAGCAAAGCCAGGCAGCCAGTTATCGTTATCATAGTTGAACCAGTATTGCTCAACAGCTTTCAACTCTGTTGTGAAGCCGTAAGCAGAGATGTCACGGTACGATTTATTACCGGACACCAAGCTCCACATGTATTCGCCGACCCAACCGAACAAGGACTCACCCGCTGCTTCCTGGTTGTTGCCGTTGTTGTTGTCCCCATAACCGCCAGCCCAGGAATGGCCTTCGTACGGATCGAAGTTACGCAGGAATGGATATTGCGAATCGGTTTTCGACGGGTTGGCGTAGTCGCGAATTAAGTTCTCTACCATACCACCGTAGTTGTCTTTGAAATCTTGATCGTAGGTCGCCAGGACAGCCGAAGCGAAGACGAAGTAACCGTATGTAAAATGGTGGTCCGTTAAGCCCGTATTGGCACCGAACTCACTTGATTTGTAGTACATGGTGCCCCAAGTCGGGTCATAGTACATGAAGTAATCAGGCTCGCCCTTCGTGTATGTATACCAATCGGTCAGAATCGTTCTCAACCGTTGAAGGAACACATTTTTATACGCTTGGTCACCGATTTGATCAGCAATCAAAACGCCCATCGCCAGTGGGTGTAGCGCTTTACCTTGCCAATACGCGTCGCCCGACATGAAGTTCTTCGATGTCGCTTCATCCAGGTAGCTAAGCTGCTCAATCAGCTCCGCACGATTATAGCTGGCATCACCCGGCTCCGTGAATTGCGGCACGATGCCGTTGAAGCGGTCCACCGTCGTAAATGAGTTGCCCTCATGAAGCTTCAATACACCGCGAATCGACGGGTAAGAGAGCGCAGTCAGCGGCGAAGTCGTTTGCTTCCATTGGTGCGGGAGCAGCGCCATCAGCGTGGTCGATTCCATGTCGGGGCGCTTCTGATCGATCTCTACATCAAAGCGGGTCGTTACTTCAGACGTGTTCTCATCGAAGTTTGGCGTTACGCTCGTATTTTTGATAAAAGCATAACCGTGTTTATAGAAGTAGTTCAGGTCGCTTCCTGCAGGCATCGAGGCTAACGACAAATAATTTTGCCCGCTGCCCAGCCTGATTTTGATTTTGTTGCCGACTTTCATGAAGACGGAACCTTGCGGAGCGAATACACCGTAGTGGCGGGTTACTTTATTCGCCTGCGGCGAGCCATCCACATTCGTCACGCTGAATCCGATATGATCCGCTGTCAAGGTTGTGCCTTCGCCAGCGAGCACCTGATTGCCATTGTCCTCAAAGAAACGGGTCGAAGCCGGGAAAGAAATCTCAGGTGTCGTCGTATCGCTGAACTCGGAATACAAGTACGGCGAGCCTTTGACAAACGTCGTTTTCATTTTCTCGGTGTCGTTATCACTGAGCACGACAGTTGCGGACCAATCACCGTAGCCGGCAACTTTATTCGACACTTTCGTAGGATTAATATTACCCGAGTTCAAATAAAAATCCGGGCCGCCATCAGCTGCCTGCGAGTTGCCGGTGTCATTCACCCAGCCTGCGCCAGGGTTCAGCACGCCAAGACCGAGCGCCGTATATTTTGATTTCAACGGAAGCGTAATCAGGCTGTCGCTCAAGCTCTTGATCAGAACAGACTGCCACCAGTCGTTGGAAGGAATCGGGCCTTTCACATCATCCGTTTTATTCACCGGAGGACGTGGTTGCGGCATGCTGATATCATTCGTCAAATAGCTGCCCTTGCCAACGTCAACAGTCGAAGCGGTCGGCAGCTCAGGAATCGTATAATTCGGTTTTGAATCTCCTTCGACGTAATCGTAAACGCTGAAATTGAACAAGGAATAGCCATAGCTCGTGGAACGGCTGATTCCCTTCATTCGGACATAGCGGCCACTTGCGTAGACCGGTGTATCCATCCAGCCGTCATGGCCGTTCAGCTCGCGATAAATCGTCTTCCAATTGACCGCATCATCCGATACTTGAAGATCATAGATGCGTCCGGCTGCGTTCTCCCAGTTCAGGCGAATGCGGCCAATGTTATGCTCACTTCCCAAATCCGTGTAAATCCACTCGTCACTCGTGTTTTGCGATGACCATCTTGTCGTCTGGCTATCGTCCACCGCGTTCTCCGGCAGCATGGCAGGCTTGTCCCCGTCAGCCTTCTCGTAAGAAGAAGCGACGACTGGTTTGTGCAGGGCGACATCCTCGCCAAGCACGACTGGAGGAGGGTTCGTTCCGCCTGTGCCGTAAACTTCAAATTCGTACAGCGATACCCCGTATCCGCCATTGCGCTCAAGCGATAGCATGCGGACGTACCGTCCTTTGCCCGACAGCGCGATCGTATCGACGCCACCGTCACCATGCGTGTCCTCGTAGATGTCCTGCCAATTCGTTTCGTCGTTGGACACCTGGATTTTGTACGACTTCGAGTAGGCGTTCTCCCAGCGGATAATCGCCTTGTCAATCGTCGCTTCAGCGCCGAGATCCACATAAATCCATTGCGGATCCGCGCTGAATGCGCTGCCCCAACGAGAGTCCAAGCTGCCGTCAACGGCTTTGTCCGGTGTTAATCCGCCTTCGACTGACGATGCGTATGCCGCACCCCCGTAAGTCAACAGGTGGGAAGCTTCAGCCGCAGTTGCTGCAGCCGCAGGAGCAGGCGCTCCGCTCCATGAACCAAGCAGCACCGACAGGGCAAGAGCTGATGTTGAGGTCCGGGCTAATGTCTTGCGTTTTTTTCTTGCAGGTGAACTCATTAATCAATTCTCCTCCTTTTTTCGCCCTTATGGGCTTACTTGCGGCACTTCTCGACAAGAAGAAATGCCAACCTTCTTTATTTTGGAAAATGTGTTTCCAGCGTCATTATAGAACCTGTCGAAATATGTCCGCAATGAGCGAAACCACCTAGTCCACCTTCATCACTAGGTCTGAACGCCTACGGAACGTATCCGAAATTGTTTCAAACTTAGTCCAGACCGAACATTTTGTAAACGCTTTCTTAAAATATCGTCATCGACTCCCGCTTCGGACGCGATAAGCTTTTTGAGCGCTGGTCATTTCCTACTCACTTATAGGCCACTGGACTCAATCAGAGATGAAAAAAAATATGAAAAAAAGGGAGTTTGTTAATAAAATCTTCATATTAACCAAGAAGCAATGAATACTTCGCTTATTGAAGTCGCTTCCTGCCCCTTATTTCGAGGAAACAACCGAATTCTACGGCACAATGCCCAGACTCTGTGCTGTCTGATACAATATACAAACATTGGGTTTATCGGCACATGTCTTTGGTTTGGTTTATGAACAATCGTTCTTAAATATTCGACATCCTTCTCTGTATGGAAATCTTCGTCAAAAATTTAAGAACGATCGGTCGATTAATTACTTCATTATATATAAAAAAACATCTGTCCGAGACGCGCTTGAACAGATGTCAGATGGAAAGCCTTATTTGCTGCTTGAGAATTTCTCAACCACTGGTTTTACGTTGGCGACGATATCTGCTGCGTCTGCTTGGGTCAACTCGTTCTTCGGATTAAAGAGACTGCCATCCGTTAATTTGACGAGTCCGAGCGACACCGCTAACTGAATGGATCCTGTGTTCGTGCTGTCCACTTTATCCAAATCCTTGATGTCGACGACAACCGGTTTGATCATAGGCAGCTTGCCACTCGTCTTCAACGTCTGAACAAGCAAGCTTACGAACGCTTCGCGCGTCATCTTCGCGTCAGGATCGACTTTAATTTGCAGATCCACGTTAGCTTGGCCAAGCGCTTTCGCGATCAATTGAGCGCCTTCCGCGTAAGTAACCGTTCCGGATGCCGGTGCTTGATGCGCCTGCAGATAGTCCGAAGCTTTCGCAATCATATCGAGTGCCGCAGCGTGCGTGACTTCGCCTTTCGGATCGAATGTTCCTTCCTCTGTAAGCTTCACGAAGCCTAAAGCAATGGCCAACTGAACGGATCCTGAATACTCGATCGTCATTTGATCGTTATCTTTGATATCGACCGGTTGGATGTTGATCATCGGAATCTTGCCGCTTGTCTTGAGCGTTTGCATGAGCAAGTTCACGAACGACTCGCGCGTCAATTTTGCATTCGGATCGATTTTAATTTGGAGGTCCGTGCCCTCTTTACCAAGCAACTCTTTAATCATCTGCACACCTTCAGTCATTGAGATCACCATTGGAGCGGAATTATGCGTATGAGCTTTCAAATACCCGATGGCATTATAGATTTCTTCAGCCGCTTGTTCCCGGGAAATATTCTGCTTCGGATTGAACGTGCCGTCAGCATTCAATTTGACGATGCCATACGTAAGAGCGCGTTGAATGGCGCCTGAATATTCTACGTTCAATTGATCTTCGTCCTTCACGTTCACCACGACCGGATGAATCATCGGTAAACGACCGATTGTCTCCATGGCGCGCACGAGTTGATACGTGAACGCTTCTCTCGTTACCGTTTGGTTCGGGTTCAGATCTTTCGCCAAATCGAGATTGTGGACAGCAGCGGTGATGAAGGAAGTCGCATACCACGCGTTATCATCCGCCTTGCTGAAATAGTCCGTTGCTTTCGGTGCTTTCACGAATCTCACGGCATCCAGATTCAAACCGAATGCAGATACAAAGAGTTGAATGCTTTGTGCTTCCGTAAGCGGTGCATCCGGCGCGAACAGCCCCGGTGCAACGCCGGAAATAATACCGCTCTGCTGCAGCGAAACGATTTTGTCTTTTGCTGCTGTATTGCTAATATCTGTAAAATCTGTAGACGAAGCGGCGAAGCTTTGCCCGACGAGCGCAAGCGACATGACGGCTGTAGCAACTGTAAGATTGACAATTTTAAACACCTTTTTCATATGATCCACCTCGTGATTATTTTTGTATTTGTGAGTGACACAACCACTAAACGGAAGAAGTTTGAATAAGGTTGCAAGACTTTCATATCTATTTTCAACCGAATATTTTCCATATGCTGGCGAATACTACATGCAGGAGGCTAGCCATGGATAATTATCTGGATATTTTTCGCAAAAAAGCTGAATTGCAGCGCGATTTGAAAATGGAATCACTGCCGCTTGGATCTAGTTGCGTATGGTTGGTTTACTATGAATCCATCGTCAATATTCAAGAATCGATTGCCTATATCTGGCACTCCGAAATCATGCCCGCAGATTCCTACAACGACATATGCACCAGACTTTCTGGAAAAGAATGGTCCATTAAGGATGTGAACGATCTGCAGCAAGGACGACTCGTCGTCATTGATGCGGATGGAGACCGTGCTTTCAGTTTTCTAGGCAAGCTCAATGAGCTAGCCAGGTCGCTGGATAAGCCCGATAACGAATCCATGCCGTTTTCCCCGTCAATCGCCTTTATGGAGCCTATGTCAACGAATATCGGCCTTCTTCGCCAAGCCATGAATTCGCCGGCCTTAGTCGCTGAAGGGCTTACCTTCCAAGGAGCTGTCACGACCAAAGAGGCATCTTTAGTCTACCATGCAGATCGGGTGGATCCAGAGCTTCTACGTCAAGTCAGACGTTCTTTGCAGGATGCATCCGGCAAGGATGTAATTAACGCTCAAGACCTGATCGCCATATTCGGCGGCAATCGATTTGAATTACTGACGCCGTTCTATAAAACAGAAATTCCCATCCAAGCGGTCACATCCATGTTGGGCGGCAGAGTCATCTTACTGGTCGATGGTGAACCGGCCGCTTACGTATTGCCTCTGTTATTTTGTGATTTCACATCCTTGGCTTGGGACCGGCAGCTCCCTTTGATCCTAATGTACAGTATCCGCTACTTGCGCTTGCTGAGCATGGTGATCGGGCTGATGATCCCCGGCCTCTATGTAGCGCTCGTCTCCGTCAATCCGGAAACGCTGCGCATTGAACTCGCACTCTCTGTGGCCAGCAGCCGCATCGGCATTCCGCTGCCGACATTTTTAGAAATGCTGTTTCTGCTCATTGTGAGCGAAATCAGTATTGAATCTACGCAGCGATTACCCAAGGGCATTGCAGGATCTATCACGGTCATTGGCGGCATTGTGCTTGGAACGGCCATCGTTGATGCGAAGCTGGTCAGCAGTCTCGTGATCATCGTCCTGTCGATTTCCGTAACAGCCGGCTTTGCTTTCCCTAATTACATCAACACGTTGTCCATTCGCTTGCTGCGAGTGGCTATCGTCGTCCTCTCCGGCATATTCGGTGTGCTAGGCTTATTCGCCGGCTACATTGCCATTTGTTTTTATATTTGCAGCATTGAACGCTTCGGTATCCCCTTTATGAGCTTTCTAGACTTCAGAAAGTTAGGGAAATCGTAGCTTAAGAAAGGGGTGAATCCGCTGAACTCCCGCATGTATTCCATCTTGACGATCCCATTATTTTTGTTCGGCGCTCACTGCAGTATAACGTTTCTATTATTTCCCAAAGCAATGCTGCGTACAACGGCATATGGGCATTGGGAACCTGTCCTCTTGAATACCTTGATTGAATTCGTCCTCACCATCGTTCTGCTTAAAGGGTTAGGGAAAGCCGGGGATATGGATTATGCCGACTTGTTTCTTCCGCTCGGCAGGTGGGTGAGTACACTTCTCATCCTGGTCATCGTGTCCTATTTTCTCTTTATCGCCGTCATGGGCATTCGCGGATTTGCCGAGCTCATGCTTATCGTTTTCGTTGTCCGAAGCCCGTTATATGCCATCTTGCTGCTGCTTTGTCTGATTACATGGCTTGGATCATCGATTAGCCCCCAGGGCATCTTGAGAGCCAGCAACTTGTTGTCCATCATCTACTTACCTGCCCTTTTTTTCGCGCTTGCGGGCTGCTTCGTGAATGCAAAACTGCTCAACTTGTTTCCGATTGTGAATACAAGCTTTGATTTCTTACAGCACGGAAAGTTTCTCATTCCAATCTTCTCGATTTGCCCTTTTCTGTTTCTGGGCATGCTGCCCCCGGTAATCCGCGTTCGGATGAAACCCATTCTTTTTACGTTGATTCCTATAGCGTTGTTGTATCTAATCATTGTTTACATCCCAATCCTTGTCTATGGGATCAACGCTGCGCGACTCTTGAATTTCCCGCTGGTCACAAGCATTGACTCCGTCAATATCACCTGGACGGTTTTCAACCGGGTTTCGCTCTTTTATGCCGTCGCCCTGCTCGCTTTCGTACTGTCAATCACCTCGTTTACGATCTGGTCATCCTCCGTACTCGTAGGCAAAATGGTGCCGGCTTGGAAGGAATCGTATATCCGCCCTGCTCTTTGTATCGTCCTGTTTAGTGGAGCCTACTTCATTCCGAATTGGAATACGTTCGTGAAAATCTATAATGTCGATATATGGGTCCGTATTTGCATTTATTTACTTATTCCCACTGCCGTGTATATTCGAGGGGGCTTCATTCAAAGATTGAAAAGAAAGAAGGTATGGAAGAATGGTGCGTAAACTTCGTATCGGAGTTCTGCTATGCCTATGTGCTGCCTTGTTAACCGGCTGTTGGGACATTAAGGATGTCAATCATCGGGTGCTTCCAATCGTCATGGGCATCTCCTATGGGGAAAACGCCAAATACCGAATTCATATTCAAATTCCGTATCCAGAGAAACAGGGTTTATCTTCCAAAGTGTATTACAAAGAAGCTGACACCATCAGTAAAGCACTAACAGAAATCGATACGGATATTGAGGCCGGCATTGATTTTATGCATGTGCAGCTTATTGTCATTGATCGGAAGCTTGCTGAAGACGGGATCCAGGAAGCGGTCGCTTACATTCTGCGAAGCCAGGAAATCCCAACCAAAGCGCTTGTGGCTATTACTTCCGAAGATATTGGCGCGTTTCTGAAGCACACTGGGCGTGCCATCCAAACCGACGGGGGGAGTGCGCTGCTCAATTTTTTCAATAAAAATGCAGGCTGGAGCCCGGAGATTAATTTAGCCTACGTGTGGAAAACGTTCGGTGCGATCCATTCCGACACGGAGGATGTGACCATTCCGATCCTGCGTTCAGGCAAATCAACGATGCTGGAGTTTTTGGGAGCTGCCGTCATGGCCAAAGGTAGAATGAAAGGAGAGATAAATAAAGAACAATCGTTATTGATAAATTTATACGAGGAATTGTTTCAAGGTTCTGTTGTGCAAGTGACGAATCGAGCAAGCGTCGCCATTGTGGATTGCAAGAACCAGGTCCATTCCACTTGGCGCAATGATCATCCTGTTCTCCGCATCCATATGAAGCTTTCTTTACACCTCATTGAGAATAACGGGGGTCAGAATGAGCACGAGATTGAGGAAGCCTTTTCACAAAATTTAAAAATACGGTATGAGGAGCTTTTTGCCAAGCTCAAGACGTTAGGCTCCGATGCTTTGGGAACCGGCCAGCATTTCAAAAGCAAGCTCCCCTTCGATCAGCTCCAGAATTGGCGTCAAACGTATTATCCTGCATTGGAAACGGAGCTGACGATTGCTAGTAACATTACGAACAGTGGCGATGTTGCGGAAAATTGATTCTAATTCCACATTCATGAACAATCGTTCTTAAACAGTCTGGACACGCCTGTCCATCAAGAAACCCTTTTGACATTTAAGAACGATTAGTCTGTTATTTGTTTGCGGCCAAGGCGCTTAAGGCATGATGGACATCGCCACCCTCGCCGCATCTTCCAATATTTTGCGATCCGTTGCTGATTTGGCAAGCACATAAAGCCCATTTCTCGTACTCAAAAGAAATCTCGCCAGCTCCCGAACGCTGTGCTTCGACTTCAAACTGCCTTGCTGTTGCGCGCGCATCAGAAATTTGGAATACATAATTTCCATGTCCAGCGTGTAAGCTTCCACCCGGAACGAAATCGCCGGATCCGCTGCGCCAAGCTCCATAGCCGTATTGGCAATCAGACAACCCCGGCGTCCTGTTTCTTCACTGGTTGCAATATCAATCAGCTTCCAAAAGTAGCGCTGCAGCACTTCTTTCGGTTCACCCGGCTCCTCCAGCACGTCAAACACATGCTGCCTCATTAAATCCCGATATCGGTCCAAGCAGGAAAGGAACAGTTGGTTTTTGTCCCCGAACGTATCGTATAAACTGCCTCTATGTACACCTGTATGTTCAACCAAATCTTGAATGGACGTTCGTTCATATCCTTGCGTCCAGAACAGTTCCATCGCCTTGCTGAGTGCTAACTCTTGTTCGAATTCCCGTGGTCGTGCCATGTCAACTCGATCTCCTATTCATTGCTTCTATGATATACAGCTGTTTCCACTTATGGACGTGACTTTTGTTCCCATTGTTGCAGCACTTTCGATTAAATCTACAAAATTCGACTTTTTCCATAATAAGAAAACGGAGCCCGCATGATGCTCGCGTAGCCCCGTTATTTCACCGTATTCCGTTATCGATTACTTCAAGTAACTACCCGTGATCGACTGTCGCGCGTGAATGATCTGCAGCGGTGTACCTTCGAACATCACCTGGCCGCCACTGCTGCCGCCGTCCGGTCCCATATCGATGATCCAATCCGCTTGGCTGATCACATCGAGATTGTGCTCGATGACAATTACCGTATTGCCGGCATCCACAAGCCGATTCATGATCTCCAGCAGGTGACCGATATCTGACATGTGAAGTCCGGTCGTCGGTTCATCCATAACATATATGCTGCCATTCTTATGCAGCTCGCTGGCCAGCTTAATGCGCTGACATTCCCCGCCCGAGAGCGTTGACAGCGGCTGACCCAGTGTAATATAGTTCAGCCCGACATCGCTCATTGCCTGCAGCTTGCGCACAACCTCTTTTAACTCAAAAAATGCCAGAGCTTGCTCCACCGTCATCTCCAGCACTTCGGCAATATTTTTCCCGTTAAACGTGTACGCGAGCACTTCTTCCTTGAACCGTTTGCCTCCGCATACTTCACATGGCAGCTTCACGCTTTCGAGGAAAGCGAGGTCTGTGTACACAACGCCCAGTCCTTGGCAGTTCTCACAAGCTCCCTTGGAATTGAAGCTGAACAAGCCTTGATTCACCTTGTTTGCAGAAGCAAATGCTTTGCGGACGTCATCCATGATGCCCGTATAAGTCGCAGGATTCGAGCGCGTGGACACGCCCACCGCCGATTGGTCGATGACAATCGCATCCGGATGCTCACTGAGGAAGACTTCGTTGATCAGCGTGCTCTTGCCCGAGCCGGCGACACCTGTCACTACGGTTAGCACGCCGCTCGGGATGTCGACACTCACATTCTGCAGGTTGTGCAGGGTAGCCTGTTGGATGGAAAGCTTGCCGGATGGCTGTCTGGTAGCTTGCTTCAGCTGAAGCGGCCGCTTCATATGGGTACCTGTCCGTGTACCTGAGGTCAGGAGGCCTTGGAAGCTGCCTTCATACACGATCGTACCGCCGTGACTGCCGGCATGCGGCCCAACATCGACGATGTGGTCCGCAACCTTGATCACATCGGGATCATGCTCGACGACAATCACCGTATTGCCTTTATCGCGCAGCTTCTGCAGCAGCCCATTTAATCGGTGTACATCCCGGGGATGCAGGCCTACGCTGGGCTCATCGAAAATGTACGTGACATCGACCAGACTGCCGCTCAGGTGCTTCACCATCTTGACGCGCTGCGACTCCCCGCCGGACAATGTATCCGTCTCCCGGTCCAGCGTCAAATAATCGAGACCGATGTCAACCAGATGCTGCAACCTCTCGGTCAGCGATTTGATCACCGGCCTAGCGTTCGCGGCGTCGACTTCGTGGATGACACGGATGAGCCGGCCGACTTCCATTGAAGACATATCCGCGATATTAAGCCCGTTGATCCGGCTGTTGAGCGCAGCCTGGCTCAATCTCGCGCCACGGCAGCTGGAGCATGGCCCTTCAGATATGAATGGCGCAACCGCGCGTTGTGTGCGTTCGGACATCGTTTTCACATCGCGCTTAATGTACTTATTGGTGAATTTCTCAATAACGCCTTCCACTGTAATGTTAATCGCCTTGCCGCCGAACTGCATCTCTACTTTCCTTGCCTTGCTGTATAAGAGAAAGTCCAACTCTTCCTCCGAATAGTCGCTCAGCTTCTGATCCGGATCGAAAGAACCCGATTGCATGATGATCGACCAATCCATACTGTTGACCGCATAGTCCGGCAGCAGGATGGCCCCTTCATTCAACGACTTGGACATGTCCAGCGCCTTGCTCATCTCAATGTCCAGCTTGCGGCCGATCCCGCTGCATTCCAGACACATGCCCTGCGGATCATTGAAGGAGAACATATGCGCCGGTCCCACATATGGCTGACCGACCCGAGAGAAGAAGAGCCGGAGAATCGGAGAAATATCGGTAATCGTGCCCATCGTGGAATGGGAACCTCCGCCCAGCCGCTTCTGGTCCACAATGACAGCCATGCTCAGGTTCTCAATCGCATCCGTATCCGGCTGCGGATAACGTGGCAGGAAATTGCGCACAAACATGCTGAAATTCTCATTCAGCAATCGTGTGGATTCTGCCGCAATCGTATCGAAGACGATCGAGGACTTACCGGAGCCCGATACCCCGGTGAAAATCGTGATCTTCCGCTTGGGAATCCGCAAGGATACGTTCTTGAGATTGTTCTCCCGCGCACCCGAGATGACGATATACTCCTGGTTTGATTCGCTCATGCATGACATCCTTTCAATCTCATTAAAATCACTACTATTTCTATTGTACCATGACTCCAGCTCGTTTTCCGCGCCGCCACGCATCTGCAGTCCGGCAAAACTTGAACAGCAGCTCCGTCCACGCTTCAACCTCCTGTAGTCTGAATAAACCAAAATGCCTCTGCGCGATAACGCAGAAGCTTAACTCCGTTCATATTGAGTTCATATATGTAATTTAACCTTTATATAAATCACAATCACGAGGAGGTTACTTCATATGAATCCGATCATAACCGAGTTCACCAGTTTGTTCTTCACTGGCCTCCTGGCCGGCGAAGAGCTCGTCGTTCGCTACGGCGTGCATTTGGCTCTAGGTTCACTTGATGAGCATAACCAGATTCGTATTCGTCAAGCACTCATTCGGAAATTACGCGTGCTTGTGCCCGCCATTATTGTGCCGACAGCCATATCGGGAATTGCCGCGCTATCCATTGCTAACTCTCCGCTCGGCTTCGGCTTTCGGTGCGCTGGCATGCTCAATTTGCTCGTCATCGTCTTGACTACTCTCATAGGGACGGTCCCAATTAATAAGCAAGTGCTCAACTGGCAGCCGGACGCGCCTCCCCTTCATTGGAAAGCGCTAATCCGCCGCTGGGCGCAGCTGGACGTCGTGCGTTCCGTAGCAGCAATCATGGCTTTTGCGTGCTTTATAATAGCAGTGGCGCTGCAGATGGTTGAATAAAAGATGACACTTTACTGCACAACCCGCTCATCTTCAGCGGACCGCTGCCGCACGATGAAAACTGGTATCGGGATATCCTGACACACTCTTTTTCGGTTCGAATGTATCCCTATCCTCGACCTCACCTTGAAGGTTCATCTCACGTCTGTTGAAAATAGTTAAAAATGTCGTTATCTGCGAATGGTTCAAAAAAATAAATGACTCCCTTTTTTGCAATGACTCATTCATTCGTTCAATTTTTTTATGAAATTTCTCTGTTCTTTTGTAAACTTGTATCCACGCTGTTCATATAACCTGTGTGCCTGTATGCGACTCGGATGAGACAAAAGTTTCATCCCCGTAAACCCATTATCCTTGCTCCATTGTTCAAGATGCTCCAACAACATGGTGCCTACGCCTTGATTTCTATAGGCTGGTTTCACCACTAACCCCAACACATTCACTAAAGACTCCGAAAAAAGCAGCTCATACGGGCTCCCATGAATATAACCGATGATTTCCTCGCCGCATTCACAAACAAAGATGACATCCTTCGTTTGCGTCGTTATGATCTCTATTTTCTTTTTCACCTGATCTTCCGAAAAATCGCGTAAATTTGCATTAAAATCCAGATTTAATAAATAAATATGCGGATAGTCGGAAACTTTGATTTCCCGCAGTTTTTTTTCTACCATGCAAGAACGCCTCATTTCATTATGACATTAGGAAGGAAAATGATAGAAAACTACAGAACTCTATCAGATACAAATTACGCGTGAAGCGAGAAACAGGTGATCTCTCAAGTGAAAGCAAACCGGATGGAAGCATTCAGCGACGGCGTGCTCGCAATTATTATTACGATCATGGTGCTGGAATTTAAAGTACCGGAAGACCACAACTGGGAAGCGTTAATCGCCCTCATCCCCAAAATTGTCAGCTACATTTTTAGTTTCGTCTATGTCGGCATCTATTGGAACAATCATCACCATCTGCTGCACATGGTTCGCCATATGAACGGGCGGCTGATGTGGCTGAATTTGATTTTATTGTTCTGGCTGTCTCTGATACCATTCACAACAGCCTGGATGGGTGAGAGCAAATTCGCACCCGCTCCGACGGCGCTATACGGCATCATTCTGCTGCTGGCCGCTACATCATATTGGCTGCTGCAACTTACAATCGTGAAGCAGCATCCCGATGACTCTTCCTTTTATCAAACCATGAACAACGACTGGAAAGTGAAGCTATCTCCATTCCTCTATCTCATTGCTATTGTAACCGCGTATGTAAGCCCGTGGGTTTCCGGATTCTTTTTCGTCCTGGTTGCTGCGATCTGGGTCATGCCGGAAAAGCGCATTGAGGAGATTTTAAAAAGCCAATAACAAGCATGTAACGAATGCCTCGCTCAAGCTGCACGCAGTTTCAGCATTTCTACGTACGAAACTCAATTCCTCTCTACGTTTAACAAAACTTAATAAAGCAGCAGCAGTGAGAGGTTTACCGGGGAAAAAAGCACAAAAAAAGCGGAAGCGTATGCGCTCCCGCTTTTTGCTTTACTTGGCCGCTCGGCGCCCCTATGAAGCTAACGCCTACAAATTCAATTGCAGTTTCCGTGTGTTCAGCATGCCATCAAGTCCAGTTGGATCCTGCTGCACTTTGAAGCGCACGAACGCCTCGGCCTGCTCTGATGTTCGAATGCGCAGCGGCTTCGTCTCCATCTTCACGAGCTCCAGCATCACATCCGCGACAGATTCCGCCGTCTGCGGAACCGAATTCCGCTTGGAGAATGTGCTGACATAATTCTCAACAACCGGCTTATAAGCATCATCGCGGATGCCGCCGGTTTGTTCAACATGCGAGAGCACCGTGCCGGTGAAGTTCGTGGCGATGGCGCCAGGTTCCAGCAAAGTAACATCGATGTTAAAAGTCGGCTTATAGTAAGTAGCCAGGCTCTCTAACAAGCCTTCAACAGCAAATTTGCTTGCGCAATAAATTTCGTTTAACGGCTGTCCGACCAGCCCGCCGACACTTGTCGTGGCTATGAGATGACCGGCTTGCGCATTGCGCAGCAGCGCGAGACCTGCACGAATGGTATGCATAACCCCATACACATTCGTATCAAAGACGCCTTCAATTTCCTCCATCGTCGCTTGTTCCAGCGTCCGTAAAAAGCCATATCCGGCGTTAGCGAACAGCACATCGATATGATCGTGCCGGCTCGCAATCGCAGCGAAAGCTTGCTCCAGCGATTCCGGCTGCGTCACCTCCATTTCCAGGAAATGCAGGTTCGCTCGGCTGCCATGCAGCTCCTGATCACGTTCAACATGACGGGTACCTGCATACACCGTCCATCCGTTATCAGCAAACAAATGGGCGGTTGCCAGTCCAATGCCGGAGGAAGCCCCGGTAATCACGATAATTTTACTCATAAATAAACGCTCCTTTTGTTTTATACACTCTCGTATACAACATTTCTCTGAACAGTGAAAATTCCTCGTCCTTAAGAAGCTCAGGGTAGCTCATCATTTGGAGCGGCAACTCAGGGAGTCCTGTCTGCAGGGGAGGCTGCAAATAGTCGAAAGGATTGAGCCTAAAACCCAATCGCTCATAAAAGCCGATCCTACGCTCCGCTAACTCCGTTTCCGGAGGCTCTACTTCCAAGATAACCGGCTTTGAAGACTCGCGGATATAGGCGTTCATCAATTTTCCGCCTAAACCGCCTCCCCGAACGGACGGATCGACGGCAATGTGTTCCACAAAACGGAACATCGGGAACTCCCACACAGCAAGAAAAGCAATGATGGACCCTTTATCGTCCGTTTCTGTTATAAGACGGTAATGCGGATCCGTCAGCAGCTCCTTCTGGCCGGCATACGTTCTGCGTTCAATTGCTGGAAATGAAGCCTCCATAATGGCGAAGATTTGATCAAATTCAATAGCCTTTATCATCTGTGTGCTCCCTTATCTAAGCTGAGTGATTGAGTCCCGATCCGGCTGCCTGGCGTTTGCGGCGTGACCAGATCACGACCGGAATGAGCAGCAGCGCAAGTCCGCCACCGGTCAAAGAGAGCGCAGCATAACTGGAATGCGCAACAACCATACCGGATAAGGCGCCACCCGAAGCTCCTGCCAGGGCGATTAACACATCGATCGTTCCTTGCGTTCTGGCACGGGTCGCCGGATCTGTGGCATCAACGATAAGGGTTGTTCCGCTGATCAAGCCTAAATTCCAGCCAATACCCAATAGCGCAAGGGCCAAAATAAGCACCGCTATCGAATCCGCAGGCGCTAGTGCAGCGACGATTCCGGCCGCTAACAGAACGCCGCCCGAAGCGATCGACATCATTCCCCGACCGATCTTATCAACAAGCATGCCCGTAATGAGCGATGGAAAATACATACAGCCAATATGTATGCCGATGACCAATCCGACCTCGCTCAAACTAAGTCCGTGGTGCTTCATGTGGATCGGGGTCATCGTCATAATGGCGACCATCACGATTTGCGTCAAAATCATGACAGTTGCCCCGACTACAAGGCCTCTATTATTCATTTTATATGGAACCGTTTGGTCAGATCCAGAGTGTCCCTGCACGGCATGCGCTTGCACAATTCCTTTCGCAACGAACAAGGGGTCTGGCCGGAGGAAAAGAAGGAAGACAAGTCCAGCTACGATGAAAGCTGCGGCTCCTAAAATAAATGGACCGGCAAGTGACGGAACGCCGACGGACGCGGCAAATTGTCCCATAGGGCCGACCAAATTCGGACCGGCAACTGCGCCAAACGTCGTTGAAACCATCGCCGTGCTGATCGCTTTGGCCCGTTGGTTCGGCTTCGCCAAGTCCGTGCCCGCATACCGGGCTTGCAAATTCGTTGCCGTGCCTGCGCCGTAAATAAGCAGTGCAATGAACAATAGCCAGACATTGTTCAGGACTGCGGCATAAATGACGCCAATTGCGCCAACGCCCCCAGCCAAAAATCCGGCGGAAAGTCCGATCCGGCGCCCATAACGCTGAGACAAGCGTCCCACCAGCCACGCAGCCAAAGCCGAGCCGAACGTTAGCAATGCGGCAGGCACGCCTGCAAAGTTTTCATTTCCCAGCATCTCCTGAGCAAGCAGCGCGCCAACGGTGACCCCTGCCGCAAGCCCAGCGCCGCCGAATAACTGGGAGATGACGACGATCCGTAAGGTGCGCTTAAATAATAGCTGCTGCATTTCAGGCGAATCGACATAGTCTTGCATATCCATAGGTTCATGCTTCATCGCGTAGAACCACCTCCAATTTTCATACCCGCGCATCTCCTTGCGTCGAATGATTCATATGCTCCGCATAGCGCTTCCATTCATGAACGCCCTCTTCTAAACGAGAAGCTTTGATCCCTTTACTTTGTAATATTTCGACCGCCTGCGCGGACATGAAGCAATAAGGGCCTCGGCAATATGCCACAATTTCCATATTCATGGGTAGCGCGGCAAGATATTTCTCCAATTCATCGATAGGCACCGAGATCGCACCTGGAATATGGCCCATCTCATATTCATCCTGCGGGCGCACATCCCATAGCAACACTTCTCCCTTATCCATCCGGGTCATAAGTTCTTCGAGCGATATTGGCTCCATCGTTTTGTGAACCTGTAGAATGTCTGTCTTTAACCGCTGAATCTCCGATAATTGCTTTTCACTCAGCCGATGCAAAGACACCATAAAGTCTGCGACAGACAGCTCGGCAATTTCGTAAATGACAAAATTGCCCTTCTTATGGAACCTGACCAACTTGGATTCAAGAAGCGTCTGCAAATGCTGCGAAACGTTGGCCACGCTCATGCCGGTCATCTTGGCAAGCAGTTCCACAGATTTAGGCCCTTGGGCAAGGATGTCGAGCAGTTCTAACCGCTTGGGGCTGGATAAGCACTTTCCGATACGGGCGAACTCCTGATACAACTGATCCTTCCATTGTCGCTCTATGTTCACTAAGCGCTCACTCCATCTATTCAAGCATTTTATTGAATAGTTAAATGTTATCCTCATGCATCTCGTCTGTCAAGGATTGTTGCGGCATAAAAAAACTCCCTCTGCTATGGAATAGCAAGGGAGTTTCGTAGTCACAGCTTTTTCAAGAGTGAACCCAGTCTGTCCAAGTTTTGTTCATTCGCTTCTTCACACATCGTTTTGAGCTTGGTGTAGTCCTCTCCGGATTCGAACTTTTGCCGGAACGTGATTTCCGTCCCGCTTCCACTGTCCGCATCCTCGAATGTCGCAGTCAGTGTGAAAGGATGTGTGGATTCATGATGGAGCACGATCCGTTCGCTCCCGATTTCATGGAACCGATTGCGGTTCGCAAACTCAGCGCCGTTCGGGCTATGCATCGTAAACTCCCAAACACCTTCCGGTCGCAAGTCAAAGGTGTGAATCGTATTCGTGAAGCCATGCGGTCCCCACCACTGGGCGAGCAGCTCCGGCTCTGTCCAGGCCCGATACACCATCTGGCGCGGGGCATTCAGCTTGCGTCGGGATACGAGTTCAAAGTTGGCGTCATCGCACTCTCCCAGCGTTTTGCCGAGTTGGTCCAGCATCTCATTCGTTCCGTGCTCCCGTATTTCCGGCGTGTCAAGGCCATCGAAGAACGTCCCTTGTTCTGTAAAGATCAGTTTGGTGCCTTCACGGACCGCCTGTATTTCTATCGTCGCGATGGATACCGATATCCTGACATCATCCTGGTCCAGTGAATACGTGTACACCAGACGCTCATTTGGAACGATTTCCTGGTAATAAGCCTCAAAAGTAAATACCGGGCCACCCGGAGGGCCACCGCTGCTTACCTCTCGCCCGCCGACACGGAAATCAAATTCGTCAGCAGGGGAGAACCAACGCGCTTTGGCGTTCCCGTCTGCCCATGCCGCAAACACCCTCTCTTGTGAGGTACGGTAGATACGCTCAATTTGAAAGGTAGCCTGCGTCGTAAATCTTTGCTTCATAGTGGAATCCTCCTCTAGATTCGTTTATCTTTACGGTTCATTTAACAAGTCGCCAAGCAGATCGAAATTGCGCTCCCACTTCATACGATGTTCAATGATGTATTTCTCATGGCTCAGCTTCATCGTTTCCAGAAGTGAAATAAATGCATCCACAGAAGGGGGGCCCTGCTGCTTCATACGTTCATTCAGGCGTTCGAGTTCAGCCAGCAGCTTTTGCTGCGTCTTCATCGTTTGCCGCGTTCGTTCCATCTGAATCGCAACGATTTCGGTCGGGGTATATGTATGCCCTTTCAGCACCGCCTGAATTTCTTCGAGGGATAAGCCCAAATCTTTGAGTGACATCATTTGTTGCAGTCGCCGAATATCGGCTTCATTATACAACCTGTGCCCGGCTATCGAATATTCCGACGGGGAAAACAAGCCAATCTCGTCGTAAAACCGCAGCGTACGCACGGTAAGTCCGGTCAGTTTGGCAAGATCCCCCACTTTCCAACTTTGCTGCATAATCCTCTCCTTTCTTTGTCGCTAGCATTTGCCGGTAACTTTAGTATAAAACGTTACGTAACGTAAGGTGCAAGAACTATTTTTCACTGCCCTGGTAAAGACCTTAGAGCCCCCTATAAAGCAAAATCCGCCGGTGCATGACCAGCGGACTTCATCTTATTATTTTACGACTAATACCGGAATCTTTGCGTGCTGGACAATACTGTGGCTGACGCTGCCAAGAATAAATTCACCCAAGCTGTTCAACCCTCTACTGCCGACAATGATGAGACCCGCAATGACTTCGCTTGCATAAGCAAGAATTTCTTTGGCCGCAGATGCACCTTGCCGAACTTCGATATGTACGTTGGAATAGTCTGTTAGTTTCCCCTTGATCTTATCGGTTACTTGGTTGGAATAATCCGTATCTTCAAGCGCAATGGACGGAATGACCACGCCGTCCCCTAACATATATTTGGGAAAATTGAACACATGAATGATTTCTAATTTCGCGTCCTGATTCAGCTTGGCTAATTTCAGAGCCGTGTCCAGCGCTTTATCCGCCGTGTCCGATCCGTCATAAGCGACAACAATTCTAGCATATAGCATGCAATCACCTCATCCTTTTTGGTATGCCAGTAGTATATCCTCTTTACAAAAGAAAAGATGTGAGTTTGATCACAGCATTCATCACCTTGCCCACGCTAATACCCGCGGCTGACGTCCACCGCATGGCAAATCTGCTGCCGCCCTTGATCGATGTCTTCAAGCACAGCTAGGAAGCCGTTAACCGCTTCATCCACCCCGGTAACGGCAGAAATATGCGGGGTCACGATCACT
>Ga0209566_100211_pt1 | contig 59359 bp, 52 predicted proteins | sample Araplavi_mTSA_r2_2_FD_184287 | JGI IMG/M metagenome (GOLD analysis project Ga0209566, IMG submission 184287) | Arabidopsis root microbial communities from North Carolina, USA - plate scrape CL_Cvi_mTSA_r2 (SPAdes) (version 2) | ecosystem: Host-associated > Plants > Roots > Endosphere | place...
GGGATGGACGCCGGTATTTGGATGGGGCCATGCGCCAATGAGAAGCATCTGGAAACCGTGCTCGGCTATATTCAGAAAGGAGTGGACGAAGGCGCGACGCTGCTGATCGGCGGTAGCAGACCGTCCACGGCTGATTTGGCGGAAGGCTTCTATGTGCAGCCGACGGTTTTTGATCAAGTATCGCCGCAGATGACGATCGCCAGAGAAGAGATTTTTGGACCTGTGCTGGCTCTGATTCGGGCGAATTCCATCGAAGAAGCGATCGCACTTGCGAATGATAGCGATTTTGGCTTAAGTGCATCTGTGTATACAAGTAACATCGGATCGATTTTGTCATTCATTCAGGATATGGATGCTGGTCTGGTACGGGTCAATGCCGAGACGGCAGGGGTAGAACTGCAAGCACCATTCGGCGGGATGAAGCAGTCCAGCTCCCACTCCAGAGAGCAGGGTCAGGCGGCGATAGAGTTCTTTACATCGATCAAAACGGTTTTCGTGAAGGCTTAGATGGCATCTAACCAATCCTAAGGAGCGTGTGTGCGAATGAGAATTATTCGTTACAAGAAGGAAAGTCAGCTTCAGCTTGCCGCAGTGACTGATCATGGAGATGTTTACGCTTTGCCGCAAGGAGATTATTTAAGTCTGCAGCAGGAGGCTGAAGCGAAGGGCATTACGATGCTGGAGCTTATCCACGCAGCCATAAACGATCAACAGTCGATTGCCGGAGGTATGGAGGGCCTATCCTTAGCCGTGCCGATTGAAGCCCCCGAAGTATGGGCAGCCGGTGTGACGTATCAGCGGAGCCGGGAAGCGCGCAACTACGAAGCAACGGGAGGACTCGCCAATGCGTTAACTTTTTACGATAAGGTTTACGATGCGGAGCGCCCGGAGATTTTCTTCAAATCAACTGCTGCCCGTACGGTAGGGCCAGGCGAAGATGTGCAGCTGCGCAGCGATTCCCGCTGGCAAGTTCCGGAGCCGGAGCTTGGCCTTGTGCTGGGCAAGGGCGGGACCATTATCGGGTATACGATCGGCAACGATATGAGCTGCCGGGATATCGAAGGGGAGAATCCGCTGTATTTACCGCAAGCGAAAGTTTGGAAGCGCTCCTGTGCCCTGGGTCCGGCAATCCGTCTCGTAGAAGCGGTGGAAAACCCTTACGACTTGCAGATAGCCTGCCGCATTTACCGCAATGATGAATTGGTAGTGGAAGGCACGGCGAACACAGGTCAGCTGAAGCGCAGACTGGAAGAGCTGGTGTCCTATTTGGCGAGAGATAACGAGCTGTTCGAAGGCACGGTGCTGCTGACGGGAACTTGCATTGTGCCGCCGGATGATTTTACATTGGCCGCAGGGGACCGGATTGAGATTGAGATTGCCGGAATTGGCACACTCGTCAATCCCGTAAGAGACGCAGATCGTTAAGCAGTCAACATGAAAGCGGTCACAACAGCAGAAACCGTCACAATAGAGGCGGCTGAGTGTGGCCCGGGAGGGTGAAGGTTGTTGAAAGCTAATGTGGAGTTCATCATGGGACAGGACAACGACGAGTTGTATGCCGTTCGCACGCATGCGAGCGGTCCGACGGGTTCACTCCCTTTGACCAAAGAAATGCTGCTGAACGCGCCGAGCGGCGAATTGTTCGGATTATCGCAAAATGTGGGCATGGGTTGGACACCCTCACGCCTCAAAGGGAAGCAGTACCTGCTGCTAAGCACGCAGGGCGGCATCCGCAAGGAAGATGGCACGCCGGTAGCCCTTGGCTATCATACCGGCCATTGGGAGGTCGGCTTGCTGATGCAGGCCGCCGCCTCCGAGATTACCGGCAGCGGCGGCATCCCGTTTGCCGGGTACGTCAGCGATCCGTGTGACGGTCGCTCGCAAGGGACGGAAGGCATGTTCGACTCCCTGCCGTACAGAAACGATGCGGCGATCGTCTTCCGGCGCCTGATCCGCTCCTTGCCGACGCGCAGGGGCGTCCTGGGCGTAGCCACCTGCGACAAAGGGCTGCCGGCCATGATGATGGCGCTGGCCGGGATGCACGACCTGCCGTGCGTGATCGTGCCGGGTGGCGTGACGCTTCCGCCGACGGCAGGGGCGTCCTGGGCGTAGCCACCTGCGACAAAGGGCTGCCGGCCATGATGATGGCGCTGGCCGGGATGCACGACCTGCCGTGCGTGATCGTGCCGGGTGGTGTGACGCTTCCGCCGACGGCAGGCGAGGACGCGGGGAAGATCCAGACCATTGGCGCGAGGTATGCGAATGGAGAAATGACACTGGAGGAAGCCGCTGATCTCGGCTGCCGGGCGTGCGCAACCCCAGGCGGGGGTTGCCAGTTTCTGGGCACGGCTGCGACTTCGCAGGTCGTGGCAGAAGCGCTCGGCATGACCGTGCCGCATGCCGCACTCGCCCCATCGGGACAGCCCGTATGGGAAGAGATGGCGAGGCAGTCCGCCCGGGCGATGATGCAGCTCGAAGAGCAGGGCATCCGCATGAAGGACATCCTTACCGAAGGGGCCATTCGCAATGCGATGGCGGTGCATGCCGCCTTCGGCGGGTCCACGAACTTGCTGCTGCATATTCCAGCCTTCGCGCATGCGGCGGGAGTACCCGTGCCGACGGTGCAGGACTGGATTCGCGTCAACAAAAAGGTGCCCCGCCTGGTCAGCGTCCTGCCGAACGGGCCGGAATACCATCCGACGGTGCGGGTGTTCCTGGCAGGCGGCGTGCCGGAAGTGATGCTGCATCTTCGCACCTTGGACGTATTGGACGAAACTGTGATGACAGCCTCCGGCGTAAGTCTCGGCACGGTTCTCAACTGGTGGGAGACCAGTGAGCGCCGTCAGCGGATGAAGCAGCTGCTGAAGGAGCTGGACGGCGTCGATGCCGACTCGGTCATCATGAGTCCGGAGCGGGCTAAGGCGAGAGGCCTGACCTCCACGGTGACGTTCCCGATGGGCAACTTGGCGCCGGAAGGGTCCGTCATCAAGTCCACAGCAATCGACCCGGCGGTGGTCGGTGAGGACGGCGTGTACCGCCATCGCGGGCGGGCAAAAGTGTTTACCATGGAAAGACAGGCCATTGCTGCGATCAAAAATGGCAGCATTGAGTCGGGCGACATCATGGTGCTGATGGGTCGAGGGCCGTCGGGGACGGGGATGGAGGAAACGTATCAGCTGACATCCGCACTCAAACATTTATCCTATGGCAAATATGTCTCCTTGATTACGGATGCACGCTTCTCTGGTGTTTCCACGGGAGCTTGCATTGGCCACGTCGGTCCGGAAGCGCTTGCGGATGGCCCGATAGGCAAGCTGCGGGACGGGGACCTGATCGATATCGTCGTAGACCGGAACCGCCTGGAGGGCAGTATCAACTTCATCGGCACTGGCGACGAAATGCTGACGCCTGAAGAGGGAGGCCGTGTGCTTGCCTCCAGAGCGCCGCACCCGGACTTGTCGGCTGATCCAAAGCTGCCGGCAGATACACGGCTGTGGGCGGCCTTGCAGGCAGCCAGCGGTGGCACTTGGGCAGGCAGTGTGTATGACGTGGATCGGATTATTGCCGTGTTAGAAGCAGGGAAAAAAGCGCTGTCCTTATAAAACGGGAGAGCAGCGGACAAAGAGCCGTCGCAGACGCTTGTTCAGGCATTGCCTGAATCGGCTTGCGGACGGCTTTTTTTGCACATGGCAAAATCTAATGAAATTGGTATTTTACCAAATCAAACAATCTTATGTTGTAACCGCTTACTTGCTAAAATGAAAGCGTAACCAATTGTGCGAGGGGGAGATAAGGAATGAAGAAATGGGCCTCACTTTCCATAGTCAGTATGCTTTTATTAAGCGCTTGCGGGGGCAACGCACCAACGGCTGCGACGGATAGTGGTAAGAAGGATTCCGGCGGCACGGAGCCGAAACAGACGGCGCAAACGACACAAGCGGCGTCCGGCGAGAAGAAGAAGCTTTCCTTTTGGTATATCGAAACTGGTCAAAGAAAAGAGTTAATTGAAGCGACTGTTCAGAAGTTTATGCAGCAAAATCCGGACGTGGAAGTCGAAGCGGTGCAAATTCCGAATGATGCTTACAAGACCAAGCTGTCCGTGGCTATGGGTGGCGGCAGCCCGCCGGATGTATTCCACTCCTGGGGAGGCGGCTGGCTGAAGCAGTTCGTGTCCGCCAATCAGGTGCTCGACCTCACGGGCAAGGTGAACAGTGAGTCCTACGTCCCTGCTGCGATAGGTGCAGCTACGTTCAATTCCAAAATCTACGGAGCTCCGCTCGCGATGTCGGTTGTTCCGATGTTCTATAACAAGGAAATCTTCGCTAAGTATCAGCTGCAGCCACCTAAAACGTACGATGAATTGCTGACAATTATCGACAAGTTGAAGAAGGAAAACATAATCCCGATCGCCATGGCAAATAAAACGAAATGGCCGGCCGCCTTCTACCTCATGTATTTTGCCGAGAAGCTTGCAGGTCCGCAAATTTTCTCGGAGGCATTCGAGCGCACAGGCCGCACCTTCGACGATCCGGCTTATGTGAAAGCCGGCGAAATGATTCAGGATCTAGTCAAGCGGGGCGCGTTCAACCCGGGCTTTAACGGACTGACCTATGACACAGGGCAATCCCGCCAATTGCTGTATACCGGAAAAGCGGCGATGGAAATGCAAACCGCCTCTTATGTCAATAACGTGCGCAATGAAGCGCCGGATTTTGAAAAGAAGCTGGGCATGTTCCCATTCCCTGAAGTTTCAGGTGGCAAGGGCAATATATCCAATGTTGTCGGCGGCGTTTCTCCGGTCTTCTCCGTAGCGGCCAAGTCCAAATATCCGGATAAAGCGATCGAATTGATCAAAATGCTCACGTCCCAGGAGCTGGCGCAGCAGTTCTCCGATAAAACGAGCGCAATCTCTGCGGTCAAAGGCGTGGAATACAAAGACCCGTTTGCAATTCAGTTGAACGAGATGCTGAGCAAGGCTGGGTACTTGCAGACGTTCTATGATCAAACGTTGCCTCCGGATCTGGCAGAGCTGCACAAAGATACGACGCAAGCGTTGTTTGGGGAGACGATGACACCTGCAGAGGCGGCCAAACAGATGGAAGCCAAGGCGAAGGAGATTTTGAAGAAGTAGTCAGGTCGTTACGGTCATTCGGAGGGAAGGAGGAAGCGTGCCTTCCTTCCGGTGATTTAGATTCAGCTGAACGGAGGTAGACCGAACGGATGAGCAGCTTAGCAGAAAAAAGTACCGCACAAGTGGAGCTCCAGAAGGCGGCTTCATCGCGCAAACCCAGGCATACGGCTTTTATTATCGGATTTATCGGCCCAGCCTTACTTATTTATCTGACCTATGTCATATTTCCGATCTTTTCAACACTCTATTACAGTATGTTTCACTGGAGTGGTATCGAGTCGAGCAAAACCTTCATCCTCTTCGATAACTATATCAAGTTGATGACGGATTCGATTTTTTGGAAAACAGTTCTGAACAACTTGCTGCTGGTGGTTGCTTCTATTTTCACCCAGCTACCGCTGGGACTTGCAATGGCATTGCTGCTCATGGCGCCAATCAAAGGCATTCGTCTGTTCCGAACCGTCTATTTCATGCCACTGCTTATGTCTACCGTCGCTCTAGGTATTCTTTGGACGTTTATTTACGATCCGACGATGGGCATTATTAATCAAGCGTTTGATCTTCTAGGGCTGCGATCGTGGCAGATGGGATGGCTTGGGGACTCCAAGACCGCATTCCTTGCTGTCATAGTAACCATTTGCTGGCAGTTCACGCCGTTTTACATGATCTTATTCCGGGCGGCGATTGCGGGCATTCCGGATGAAATCTATGAATCAGCCAAAATCGATGGCGCAAGCGGCTGGAAGCAGTTTTGGCGCATTACACTGCCTTTATTGAAGCCGACGATAGTTACGTCCTCGGTCCTATCTGTTATCGGTTCGCTCAAATATTTTGATCTGATCTATGTTATGACAGAAGGTGGCCCGGACAGCAGCACCGAGCTAATGGCTACCTATATGTACAAGCAAGCATTTGCCAAGTTCAATATGGGCTATGCAAGCACGATTTCGTTCACGATGTTTGTCATCTCGTTAATCGTCGCCATCTTCATACTGACAGCGGATAAGAACAGAGCGCAAGCGTCGTAACCAGGGGAGGAGGATCGCGAGTGACTGCGGTAAATTCAATTCAACGCATAGGTCTTTATGTCATTGCCATTCTTGTGCTGGTTGTCACGGGGTATCCATTCATCTATATGGTGGCTACTTCCTTAAAAACGCAGCCGGAGTTTTTTGAGCATCCGGTATCTCTGCTGCCGAAGTTCAATTTTGAAAACTATGCCCTCGTGTTCAAACTGGGGATCGATACATATTTTCTCAACAGTGTCATCGTCTCACTTATCTGTGTAACAGCCATTATTTATTTGTCAGCGATGATCAGCTTCCCGTTGGTACGGATGCGCTTTAAGCTGAATCGGCCGATATTTTACTTATTTCTCGCTGGCATGATGATACCCGTGCATACCACATTAATTCCGATTTATATGCTGACTAAACATATCGGATTATACGATTCCATGTGGGCGCTCGTCGGCCCCTACATCGCTTTCAGTTTGCCGATTTCGGTCATTATTCTTACGCAGTTTATACAAGAAATTCCAAGGGAGCTGGACGAGGCTGCCGTCATGGATGGCGCTAACCCGGCACGCTTGTTCTGGAGCATCGTATTCCCGTTGTTAAGCCCGGCACTGGCGACGATTGCCATCTACAACTTCATCCACATCTGGAATGAATTCGTGTTTGGTCTTGTCCTGATTACGACGCCGGCGAAGATGACGCTCCCGCTGGGGCTCAGAGCGTTCTACGGGGAATTCTCGGTCAATATTCCCGGTATTATGGCGACGCTCACGCTGGGATCGCTGCCTCTGATGATCGCTTATTTTCTGGCACAGGAGAAGGTGGTCAGCGGATTGTCGGCGGGTGCCGTCAAAGGATAGAACATTTATTATGAGGCGTACTTCCGAAAAGGTAGTGCGCTATTTCTATTCTTACTTTATAGTCATAAGAAAGCAGCAAGTCGTTAAGGAGTGACCTATGTACAAGCTTATTGACAGACTGCGTTTAAATCGGACGCGTGTGCAGATCTCACTCAGCTTTTTGTTTGTAATGGCTGTGGTGATCTCCTTGACCGGAGGATTACTCTATCAATCTACAACAGCGCTTTTTATCCAAAATACGGAGGGCTACTTAGGAGAGACAGCCAAGCAGGCCAGCGCTAGGGTAGATGCCGTATTGTCTCAGGTAGATACAATTAGTTTACAAGTTGTGATGGACGCCCGAATTCAATCGCTGCTATACCGCTCGAAGCAGGGCTTGCAGATCCCCATTGACCAAAAGCTGTCCGTCCGCCCGGTCATTGATCAACTCGTTGCCTTATCATGGATGATCAAAGACATTGCGATTTACTCCGTCAATGATCCGTTCTATCCCTTGGCCAATCGCCAATTGGACGATATTATCGGCAACGATCCGGTAACGATTAGCAGGCTCAAAGCAGGACAGTTGGTATTCACGGGCACGGACCCGCAGGATGACCAGGTGCTGCTGGCGGTCCGGCAAATCCGTTTGGAACGGGATCATCTTTCCCCTGGCGGCTATGTCGTGATTAAAGTGATGAAATCACTGGTCGATTTCTTTAATGAGGATTTTTCCTCGATTAAAGGCGGCAGCATGCATCTCTACGATCATAACAAGCTGTTGGTAGCCTCGACGATGCCGTCTATGCTGATCGACCGGAATTTGAATGTGGGTACCCAGTCGGAGACGGCTGGCATGTACCCCCGGCTGCAGATCAATGGCAGCGATTATTTGCATATTATCGAACATTCCCGGCAGTTTAACTGGTCGATTCATATTCTGGTGCCGATCAGCACCATCACGGAGAAATCGGTCGTGCTGAAGCAGGTGCTCCTGTTTGCAGTGGCAGCAGGCGGTATCGTTTTCGTCGGACTCCTGTGGATCGTCTCCAGAATGATTACCCGGCCTATCGGCCATCTGCGCCGAAAAATGCGCAGTGTGCATTTTGCCCTGCCTACGATGAATAAAGTTACCTATTTCAATTATGAAATGAACGATTTGAATGCGGCTTATAACAAGCTCGTTCGGGAAATTAACGATCTGGTTGAAACGGTGTACGAGAAGGAACGACTCAAAAATCAGGCGGAGATCAAAATGCTGCAAGCGCAAATTCATCCTCATTTTTTATTTAATACATTGGAGGCGCTTTATTGGACATTGCGGGATAAACAAGATGCCGAGAGCGCTGATCTTGTGTTCCATTTGTCGAAGCTGTTCCGCTATTCGATCAAACATTCCGAGGGTGATGATTGGGTGGAACTGAGCAGTGAAGTCGAGCATTGCCGCAGATATTTGGAAATAATGAAATTCCGCATGGGCGACCGCTTATCCTGGGATATCCGCATGGAGTCCGACTTCAAGATGATCCGAATCCCCAAATTGCTGATTCAACCGCTGGTCGAGAACGCGATTCAACATGGCATCGAGCCCAAAGTGAACGGCGGTTCCATCGTGCTGAGCTTGAGGCGGGTGGAACGCGGGGCGGCTGTCTGTTTGCAAATCCAGGTCAAGGATGACGGAGAAGGGATGACGCAGGAGGATGTCGAACTGCTGACGGAGCGCTTGGCAGAAGCCGGGACTTTGCACACGACGGGAGCCGGCATTGGCCTGACGAATGTGAAATCCCGGATCGTGCTGCATTATCGGGACGGAGGCGGGCTCGAACTGAGCAGCAGGAAAGGATGGGGGACCGAAGTGAGCATTTATCTCCCGTATGAGGGGGGGAACGATGATGAAGCTGCACGTACTAATCGCTGAGGATGAGCTCCCTACCCGCAGAGGCGTCTTCAATGCCTTGCAGCAGTATTCGCAAGGGGAGTGGCACATTCACGCCGTTGAGAATGGGCTGGCGGCCCTGGATTATGCGCTTCACCATCCGGTCGATCTGCTGATTACCGATATCCGGATGCCCGGATTAACCGGCATTCAGCTCTTGGAGAAGCTGAAAGCGGAGGGCCACGCCATCGTCTCCATGCTGCTCACGGGCTATGCCGAGTTTGAGTACGCCAGAGCCGCCATGAAGTTCGGCGCGATCAATTACATCCTCAAACCGTTCGACCACGAGAGCCTGCTGACGGCCGTTCAGGCGGCTTGTGAAGAGATCCTTGTTCGTCAGCGCCAGCAGGATGTACAGCAGGTTGAAGCGGAGAGTGAGGAAGAGGCGCTGGCGGCGAAGATTCGCAATGAATCGATTCGCAAGGCGCTTGCTTATATTACAGCTGAGCTGCACCGGCCGACGCTCAGCATTAAGGATGTAGCGGATCATATCCATCTCAATCCGAGCTACACCTCCGTGCTGTTCAAAGAAGAGACGAAGATCACGTTCAGCGATTTCGTTAACCGGAGCCGGCTGCGGCGAGCCAAGTTGCTGCTGCATGAAACCGATAAAAAAATTTATGAAATCGCAGACTGTGTAGGCTTTTCATCTTCCAAATACTTCGTGCAAGTGTTTCGGGACATTGAAGGCATGACACCCAATCAATACCGGAATCATCATGGCGAATAGCCGGATAAGGAGGGGGGCCGTGTGATGCGTGTCCTGTGTGTATGGCTGATAAGCTGTTTGATGGCGGTATGCAGCACCGGCTGTATGTCTTTGCGTCTTCCTGAAGATCATGCGCTTACGACGGCTGTGCCCCCTGTAAAAATTACGATTTGGGCTCAGGAGACGAAGGATCCCCGGCAAGTTTCTTTGCAAGAGAGCATACAGAGATTTAATCAGACGCATGCGGATATGCAGATTGTCCCTTTTTATTACGAGTCGGAAACGTATAAAAATAAATTAAGGGTCGCCATGGTATCGGGAAACATGCCAGATCTGTTTTATTTCTGGACAGGTGATAACTTCAAGCGGTTGGTTGAGTCCCGGGTAGCTGTGGATTTGAACGGGTTTCTGGAAGCGCATCCGGCGTTCAGTCAGCAATTTGCCCAAGACGCTTTGCAAAGCACCTCATACGAGGGCCATGTGTACGGAATCCCTTATGCGGTGCGGCATGTGGTGATGTGGTATAACAAAGTGTTGTTTCAAGCGAATGGCCTGACACCGCCCTCCACCTGGAACGAGCTGCTGAACATCGTGAAGGTGTTGTCTGACAAAGGAATTACACCGGTGGCGGCGGCCGGCAAGGAGCGCTGGCCCTTGCTGCATTGGTTCGCCTACTTGTCCAACCGCTTAGGCGGTGATGAGCCGATGCAGCGCGTTTTGAGGCGGGAGTCCTTGACCGATCCGAGTTTTATTGAGGCAGGGCTGCGGTTCCATGAGCTCGTCAAAAAGAAGGCGTTTGCCCCATCTTTCCTCGGCATGGATGTGACAGGTGCGGAACGCATGTTCCTGTCTGGCAAAGCGGCTATGTACCTGGAGGGCGATTGGACGGCAGGCAAAATGTTCGGCTACAACGACTACGCAACGGATGTCGGCTACTTCCGCTTTCCGACGGTTGACGGCAAGGGGGATCCGACCCGATACTACGGGGGGTATTCGTCCGGCTGGGCGATTTCAGCGGGAAGCCATCATACGGAGGAAGCATTTGAGGTGCTTTCCTTCCTGACAGGCCCTGAGGAGAACAAGCGGCTCGCGGAGAGCAGCGGCACAATCACGCCCATTCACAATTTACAAATTTCAAAGTTGAATACAACTCCTGCCCTGTATGACTATATGCAGTTTATCGAGCGGGATCCTACGGGTTACTTTGGCTATTATGATCAGCTGATTGACGATGGCAGAGCCCAGCAGCTGCTCGATGCGGTGGTGACCTTCGCCGGTGAAGAGGAAATGAGCCGGCAGGATATCGAAGCCGTTTTAGCGAATATTCGCTAAAAAAAGAACGCTTTGCGCCGCATGGGCGCAAAGCGTTTTTATGATTTTTGCCGTTTTCTATGTAGATGCAGCTATCTATAAACGCCGCATTTTTTTGCGAGTGTCGGCCATGTTGTGACGAACATGTTTTCCCATCTGTCCTCGGGCAGCACTCTGATCCATCTGGCGATTTGATCCAAGCCCATCTCGCATAGTGTGTTCATAACTTCTTCTTTTTCGCATGTTTTTGTTGCCAACATCCTTAACCACCTCAGTCAGTTGTATTCAAACAATTATGTATATGCGTCAAATTGAAAATATGTTCCACCTGTTGGAAAGGCATGTGTGTTTGCTGTTATTTTTTTCGTAATTCCCTCATGTCTTTGGGCAAAATCGCTTGCGCAGCCTCGAGCACTTCGTCCAGCTCCTTCTTAGCAACGTCCTTGTCTCCATACCGGGCTTGGTTATATGCCTCTGTAATCACATGAGCCGCTTGGACGGAGGTTTGGAAGCGCTCTTCGCGCACTAGCTCCTGTCTGTTCTCGTTGGGCGTCAAAGTTCTGTTATAGGTATACCCGTGCGCTGCGGCATGGTCGACCAGGCGTGCATACAAGTAGCGGACGCGTTCGCGGTTGTCGGCCAACTCTGACCACTTGATGCGTCGGTCCTTATTACGCAGAGCTTTCGCGGTCAACCGCTTCCACCATGCTGCTCGGGCCGACTTCCAGTCAATCAGGCTTTCCTTCTCATCGATAAAATCAGCCGCATCCGCTTGCTGCCGGTTCATCCGGGTCTGCTGCAGCAGCCTGTCGATCAAGCAGCGAACTACGGGAGCCAGCTTGGTGATAATGAAATATATCGCGTAACCAACAACGGCTGCAATGAAGACATAGGCAAGCACGATTTTGGCATACTCCCAAAACGTATCCCACCAGGAGGGATCAGACTTCGCAGGAGGCAGCGGAGGGAATGGCTGCTGCATCGGCGCGTCAGGCTGTGGAGGCTCGGGAGGCGAATCGGAATGAAGCAGTCGGAACAGCCAGGTGAAAAAAGAATGAAGCATGTCGGACAGAAACTGCTTCAGCGTCTGGAAATAAGCGACGGCGGCGATCACAGTCAGAAGTGCCACGAGCCACAAGCGGCCTGCTCTGCGCACGGTGCCGGACAGGGCGGCGTCGGCGTGATCGGGGCTGGCGAGTGTCGCTTGCAGCAGCTGCGTGCGGTTCAGTGTAAATAGCGCAATGGCTAAGGTGCAGAACCCGAGGCCGTTCATCCAGCCGGTCCACGTGTGATAGGCGTTCATCCGCTCCATGATGGGCACGGCGACGAAATAAAGGCTTATGGCGATGGCGTACAATTGAACCGGAAACAAGGAAAGCGGGCTATCCTTCGCAAAGCGGCTGCCGCGATAAACGGCCCATACGCCGGGCAGGGCGCAGACCCAACCGTGCCAGTCGTTTCCTTGAAAGAGGCAGGAGAGACCGAAAGCGATGGCGAGAGCAAAAACATATTCATAGAGCCGCCTGTGCAGCAGCTGCGTTGTTCCGCCCAAATAGCCAACGATGTAGGAAAGCAGGTACTGCAGAACGGTCAATGCCAGCGGTGTGCCGGCTGCCTGGACTTGAAGGATAACAACAAGCGGGAAAAAAACGATTAGCTCGGCGGCTCCCCATAACAAGGTGAGTCCTAGTCCGTAAAGCCATTCTTTAGGGCTGGTTGGCCGCATAGGCGATCTTCACCTCCTGTTCCGGCGAATCCGTGCCAGTCAGGTGATGCGTCAGCGGCACGATGCTTACAGCATGGCCACGCGCTTCCAGTTTGGCGATGCTGGCTTCGATGCCAGCAGCTACAAAAGGCGTGATCAACACGATGTCCATCGGCGAGCCGTCATCTTGTATCCATTGGTCAAGATAATCGTGGAACGTTCGGCAGCACGATATCGCCAGCTTCGCCATCGTCTCGAACATGGCTTCGAGATGTGGCACTCCGCCTTCCGGTGCGAGGTAGACCGGCGTGCCGCTTGCGTCCTGCACCCAGCCGTTGTAGCCGAAGCCGACGGGAACGCCTTGGGTTACTGCATACTCAGCCAGCGTGGCGGCGTAGGAGAGACCGCGTTCGACCAGCTCCGGGTCGGATACCGCATCCCACATCGTCTCGGTAATCTGGCTGTTGACGATGAGCAGCAGCCTAGGATCCGCCGTGAAATCGCGGTTGAACACCTGAAGACGCTGACTGCGGGCAGTCGCTTTCCAGTGTATGCTGCTCATCGTGTCCCCGTAACGGTATTCGCGCACCCCGGAGGTGAGGAACGGGTCCTGGACGATCCACCGTTTCACAGTCACGTCTCCCTGCCAGCGGCTGGAGGGAAGCGGGATGTCCTCCCAGCTGGCTAGCTGCGGATAGACCAGCAGCTCCAGATTCAGCCGCTGCGTCGTGCCCGCAGCCTGCAGGCCGAATAAATCGCCGATGGATACAGCAGTGGTTTCCAGTTTGTACCATCCACGTTTAGCACACAGCACGTGATGGCGCCGGACAATTTTTGTAAAAGGCATAAGGCTGAACAAGCTTCGATGATTTTGAAAAATCGCACCGCTACTGATCTCTAGATTCGTCTGCTGACCGAAGCGAAGTCCAGTATGGATTGTCGACTCCAGGCGCAGCCAGGGAACAGGAGCGAGCTTGCGGTTCACAATCGTCTCGACCATTACGACTTCCTCCCCGGCGTGACAACGGTCCCTGGAGAAGGTGCGGTCGATGCGAACCCGGGCTAAACCGAAGCGGGCGTATAATTTATGCTGGGCGAGGCCGAGGACGACGGCGATCAGAACAATCCAGCTGATCCCCATCGGCTAACCCAGCTTTACTTCGGTCGGCACCGCAGTGGCGGCCATGATACGATCCAGCAGCGCCTGCGCCTGCTGGTCTTGCTGGCGTGAGCGCGTGCGCAGCAGCAGGCGGTGCGCCCATACGGGCTTGACCATGCCCTTGATGTCATCGGGCAGGACATACTCGCGGCCGCGGAGCGCGGCGTGGACCTGCGCCGATTTCATCAAGGCGCGGACCCCGCGCGGGCTGACGCCCAGCGCGGCCTCGGGATGTGTGCGCGTCGCTTCGGCGAGCTGCACGATGTACCGCAGCAGGTCGTCGCTGACGCGTACCTGCGTGTAGATTTGCTGAGCTTTGAGCAGCTCAGCCCGGCTGACGACCGGCAGCAGCTGGTCCAGCGGGTCGTGCTGCCGGTACATGCTCAAGATCTCGAGCTGCTCCGCCGATGTCGGGTAGCCCATCGAGATCTTCATCAGGAAGCGGTCGAGCTGGGCTTCCGGCAGCGGGAATGTCCCCTGATTCTCCACAGGGTTCTGCGTGGCAATAACGAGAAACGGCGACTCCAGCTTGCGCGTTTCTCCATCGATGCTGACTTGCCGTTCCTCCATGCACTCCAGCAAGCTGGACTGCGTGCGCGGCGTCGCGCGGTTAATCTCATCGGCGAGCACGATGTGCGCGAACAAGGGCCCTGGGCGGAATTCGAACTCGCCCAGCTTCTGATTAAAATAATTGATGCCGCTTACATCCGACGGCAGCAGATCAGGCGTGAACTGGATGCGCTTCATCGTGCCATCCAAGGAGCGGGCCAGCGCTTTGGCCAGTTGGGTTTTGCCGGTGCCCGGCACGTCCTCCAGCAGCACGTGCCCGGAGGCGATCAGCGCAATGAGCATCAGCTCCACGACGTCCTCTTTGCCGACGATGACTTTGCCTACATTATGTTGAATACGTGAGGCCAAAGTTGCGATAGATGTTAGATCCAATTATATTCCCCTCCCGTGAAGCTGTGTTTACCTAATTTTAGCAGATAATCGGGTTACGGGGGGACGTGCAAGGTTACAAAAATGTTGTATGAAAGTCACAGGGAACCGAGTTAGAATAACAAACCTTTTTTTGCCTTTTCGGCGGCTTCTTTGCTGCTTCCGACGCCCAGTTTCTTCAAGATGCGGCCGATGTGGTTCTTAACGGTTCTTTCGGATTTGAGCGTTTCTTTGGCGATTTGCGATTGCGTGTACCCTTGGCTGACCAGCTGCAAGATCTCCTTCTCGACTGGAGAGATCAACCGGTGCATCTCGGCTTTTTTGAGCCGTTGCATTTCACTTCGCAGCGTGGAAGCCGCAGAGGCGTGAATAGAGGACGCATTGCGATAGGCTGCCCGAATGGCGTCAGGCAGTTCTTTGTAGTTGAGCTTATCGATGTAATTCACTGCTCCCGCCGCAAATGAATCAATGATGGCCTCATCCATAGCGAGCGATGTGAACATGATAATTTTATAATCGCCTAAAGCTCGGATTTCCAGTGCCGTATGAATGCCATCCAAGTTGTTCTTAGTGAGCATAATATCGAGCACAATCACATCGACGGGAATCGTCGGAAGGAGGGCAAGCGCCTGCTCTCTGGTAGCGGCCACGCCGGAAATGACCAAATTCTGTTCCTGATGAATCAGGTCGACGAGGCCTTGAATCCAAACTTTGTCATCCTCAACCAATAAGATACGAATTTGTTCCATGCCGTCCATCTCCTTGAGCGTGCTGTTAATGCTGAAATCTTTTACTCGGAAAATGTAAAAATACTGTTGTTCCCGCCTCCGCCACGCTATGAATGTCCAGCGATCCGCCGTGCTTTTGCATCACATTGTAGCAATAAGACAAACCAAGCCCGTAATTGTCAGGGCGGTTTTTTGTGGAAAAAAAAGGGGTGATTACGTGTGGCAAATGTTGTTTGGCAATCCCGTGGCCATCGTCTTGGACCGAAAGTGTCATATATTTCTGGCTTTCGTTTAGCCGAAGCCTGATGATGCCCTCATTCGCAATGGAGTCTGCAACGTTCATGAGGATATTGGCAAGCGTTTCTTTAAGATGGAAGGGGTCGCAGGTGATGCGGGTCCCCGCCGGGATGTCCGTGAGCACAGTTACACCTTTATTGTCCAAAAGAGTCTGCATGCCAGATAGAAGCTCCCTGGTTATATCCAGCAATGCTGATGTGGATTCTTTCAGAACAATCGCTTGCGATTGGTTGTGAAAACGTTGGGCGAGCTGAAGGAGATTGTTCGTCGAAGCTTGGATCAATTGAATTTCCCAGGCAATGTCCGTTTGCTTGCCAGCAGTCGCCTGGATCCGGTCCAGGAGCATATGGATTTTGCCCGCTTCGTTCTTGATCGCATGATTTAAGAGCACAGTGCCGGAAGTTACGGCACGCATGGCGGTGTCGAAGCGGCTTCTATCAACGTGCAGCTTGATCCCGAATATGTCATGTTTGATGCTGAAGTAGCCAAAGGCAACGAACATCGCGCATACAGCTGGAATGTTCCACTTCCAAGCCTCGGTGATGTCAAAGATGCGCGCTATGTAGATCGTAACCAAATAACAAAGAAGCGGGATGATCCCGATGATGTTGACGAATAAATGCCCGCGTCTGGCGATCGGGCTGCTTTCTCTATAGTAATGGCTAATGAGCAGCACGGTTGCCGTTAAAATGTAAGGGGCGGCCCAAGCGGTAAGCCATATGTAGTTAAGGCTGAGCTCCGGATATACGGATGTCAGCATGAACATGAGCAAGGCCGGCAGCAAGGTAAGCACAGCGAGCGAGGCTCGCAGGCGTGGGGAGAAGCAGTTGCAATAGGCAAAGGCGAACAAGAGAAAGCCGTAGGGCAGGCCCGTTTTTTCGATAAAAGAGCAGATATTAGCCAGCATGCTTAGTATTGAGTCCAGAGCGGAGGCGTCGATTATATGTTGCTGAAGATAAGAGCGGGTTGTATCGTCGATAATAACGGACAGAAATCCGAGCCCGCCGACGAAAGTCATGAAGCTGGCCCAGCGGGTGGACTCTTTGCGAGGATCGGTTGCAATCAGCATTGCTCCAATGCTCCATAAAGCTATTAATGCAAAGATTAGTATAGCTGCTACACCTCCAAATCTAGTAATCAACAACTGTATTATACTAAATAATGGCAGATATTACAGCTAGTTTTTTTGTGTGATTCTGGGGGTACTAAAGAAAATTGGTACTATTCGACAAATGGGATTGCTGGTAGAGTCGATTTAGGTGAAGTTGTTGGGAGGAATTAAGGTTTGGGGAGGCTGAAGCATGCTTTTTAATGTGATCTATGTAAATGTCGTATATATCTTACAAATACCGAGGTGATCGAATGAAACGCTATGTAACAGCCATCAGCATTTTGATTGTGACCATCATATTTGCAAATCTTCAATATTATATGCGTCATCCTTTAACTATTTTTTTGGGTGGAGGGAAGGAACTTCAAGATATGTTCATAGAAGCTGGGATCCTTGTATTTGTCACTTCCGTAATCACGCTGATCTACATCAAGATTATTGGATTTGGTGAAATACGGGGATTTATTGCGGCGATGTGGGGGGCTGTTATTCTTTTTACCATGCTTAATGTAGGGCCTTCTGTTGCCGAGGAAGTTAGTAACGCTAGGTACCGCTCGATGATGGAACAAGCCTATAAATACCATAGGGAGAATTTGAAGCAGGGGTATTCATTCGAAAAAATAATGGATTTGGGCGATAAAGATGCATATATCTTCCAGAGGAACGGGGACCTGACGAAGGAAGATATGGATTATCTAATTGATTATGTTCAACCGATTGATGAGCACGAAATTATTATTGTTTTGGCGAATGAGAATCAAAAAAAGCAAGCAACGATGACGTTCAATAAGAATAAGGAGTTTATAACATGTGACTCTCCTGGATATGTGGTAGAGTTCTCAAACATTTGTTTTGGGAATGATGGCGGAGGTGAGTAAACTGAAACCTTACCTTAGTGCAATTACCCTTTTGCTAGCCACTGTATTGATTACTAGGATCATGTACTACGTAGTTGATCCTACGAGTATCGTTTTTAGAACGCCTAGAAATATGAAGGATAAGCTGATTGAGAGTGCAGTGCTGATAACGGTCATGTTGTTAATTACTGTTTTTTATATCATCTATTTGAAGTCTGCGAGGATAAACAAATTTATTGTGTTTCTATGGGTTGCAGTCATTGTATTTGCTTCGTATGACGCCGGACCGTATGTTATCAAAGATTACAAGAAGAAAAAGTATCAGAAGATGATGAATGAAGAATATGCGTTTTATAAGACAAGACTAGGTACTGGATATTCTATAATAAGTATCGATCTATTGAGTCAATCCACCACTGTATACCTGTTTATGAAAAATAGTAGTATTACTAAGCATGACTTGGATTATCTAATAAGGTTAATAAAGCCACTTGGTAAAACTCTTGAAGATGACATTATTATTGTTGAACTAATAAGTACTCAGGATAATATGCAAACAACTATGAGATACACGGCTAATAAGCAGTTTTCAGCATGTGATACTCCTTACTTTGCAACTGATTCTTACACGAATATATGTTTTGAATGACAGGAGGAAAGCAAATGAATACATTTTTTCGCCAGTTAGCTGTGCTGCTTGTATTTATTGTTCTATTTCATGTATTTATTCCTATTAATAATTATGCTGAATCAACGGGGACTAATGAAGCGGTTACTAGCCCTTTGCCAGAAAAGCCTATTAGTATTGAGACATTGGAGTTGAATGGAACTGATCCAACAATTACAGAAGATACTTATTCTAATTTGGGTGAAAGTAGTAATAAAACCAGAGTTGAGAATGTCAGTACATCTGTTTATTTAAATAACCCTGTCACCAAAAAATATTTGATTAAATTTGGGACGCATGCGACAAAAAATTCCTTTATCCAAGATTTTATGAAAAAACGAAAGCCCAATAGCAGGTTACTTAAAGAATATAAAAATTTTAATAATGCTTTATTTGAGCTTACAGATGATGAATACTCCAATTTATTCCATGATTCTAACGTGCTGAAAGTTGAACCGGATTATCCGATTACAGTTTCAGGAGAGGTATACTCAGACAGCGAGACTCTGACATGGGGTTACGAAGCGTTAAATACTCAAAGTCTACATAACTCTGGTATTTTAGGTAGTGGGATAAAAATAGCGATCGTTGATACAGGAATTGATTTAGATCATCCTGAACTTCATGTGTCCGGGGGAACGAGCCTGCTAAGTGATAGCTTCAACGATGATAATGGTCATGGGACGCAAATTAAGTCCACGCCCGTACAAGTGTCAGGACTAAATTTGAACTAATCGCCAACAGACAAACCGCTGAGTGAATTGATAATGGTGAGGAAATGATGGCAGGTGTAATCTTATGTTTTGCCGTTTCAATTACACTAGCAAAAGGGTGCCCCTAAGCCATTATGGGCTAGGGACACCCTCTTCTTTATTTCCAGCGAAGATCCTACCGTCAATTAAATCCCATCTTTAAAATGAGGATGGTGATGCTTATCACCTTTATGGTTTTTGTCATCTATGGTTTCTGTTAGAACTTCAACAATAGCTAGGCGAGCGATTTCCAGACCCTTACGCACACCGGCTTCAAATTCGCCGGAGATATCGTTATTCCTACCGATGTGGGCTTGAGCAACCTCGGCATAATGTCTTTTTTCTTTGTCATCAATGCGTTCAATAGTATGTGTTAAAAATTTGCCTACATCCAAGTGCGTTCCCATTAGTTTCTGAGCTTCTTCTTTAATCATGGTCTATATCCTTTCTGTTTGAAAAATAGATAATTGTTTAATCCTTTAGGGCGTCGATATACCTAAAATAATAACATGTCTATGTTATAATTATGTTAGATTTATATTTAGTGAATGCTAGGATTATTAACAAGACAGAAAGGTGACATACGAAGAATAATCACAGCAGTATGGGGACTATTAAGTAGCTAGGCCATACGGCCTAGCGGTTTCTCTCTGTCACACCCCGGCAAAAGGTTGTGTATTCCCTAACCACTTAGTACAATGATGTTGAAGAAGCAGATACTGTCGGAACGTGTCTTCTTATGAAAACACGCAGGGGGATATTCATATATATGTACAAATTGATTTTGGTGGACGACGAAGAAGATGTGCGGGAAGGGGTCGTCCAGGAAATTGACTGGGAAGCGATAGGCTTCGAAGTCGTCGATAAGGCGGAGAACGGCCGGGAAGCGCTGGAGCTGGTGGAGCGCCTGCAGCCGGATGTCGTCGTGACGGACATTCAGATGCCGTTCATGAATGGACTGGAATTCGCCGAAGCGATTCGAGAGCGCTTTCCTACGATTAAGATCATCATCCTGACCGGGCATGATGAGTTCGAATACGCACAGCGCGCGATCAAGCTGCACATTGATGAATATGTGCTCAAGCCTTTTTCGGCGCAGGAGCTTATTCATGCACTGCTCAAGGTGAAGGAGCAGATTCAGGAGGAGGTTGCACATCGGGAGAATGTGCAGCTGTTGTCGGAGCATTACCGCAAGAGTATGCCGGTATTGAAGGAGAATTTCCTGGCGTCGCTGATGAACCGCAAGCTTCCTCGTGATGAAGTGATGGAGAAGGCGGCGAACTATGGCATATCGCTCGATGGCAACAGCTTCGTGGTGGCGACCATTAGTATCGACGGCGTGCTGATCCCGGAAGATGATGCGGATAAGCGGGCTGAGCTCGCAGCGAATATTTCATTGAAATATTCGGAGGACCAGGCTTTGAAATATTTTGCCCTACTGAATATTACCGAGGAAATTGCCGGCAAACGCAATCTCGGTCTCGTATTCATGCATAATGACCAGGTTGTCGTACTGGCTGTACGGACGACCAGTGACCGGGACATCGCTTTGCAGGAGACGATGAAAGTGCTCGAGGAAGTACGCCAGAACGTAGATAAGTATTTGAAGTTCTCGGTGACGGTCGGCATCGGCTCGGTGATGCAAGATGTGACCAAGATCAGCTACTCCTATGAAGATGCGGAGCTGGCGATGGATTACAGACTGATCCTCGGCAATAACCGGATGATCAGCATTGACGATGTGGAGAATCGCAGCGTGGAGAAGGTGCGGTTCGATGACCGCAAGGAGCATGCCTTAATACGAAGCATTAAGGTGGGCACGAGCCTGGAAATGAAAGAGACGATGGATGAGCTCTTCATGGGTGTCGAGAGTAGTGTTTCTGTGAAGGACTACCAAATTTACTTGCTTGAGATGTTGACGTGCATCTTGAAGGCGGCGAAAGACGCGAACCTGAACTTGGACGAGGTGTTCGGCGAGAATTTTGTACCTTTTACGGAAATTAACAAGTTCACTTCATTGGAAGAAGCGAAGCATTGGTTTATGGAGCTGTGTGCGGGCATCATGAACCACATTGCGGCGGACCGCCAGTATACGTATAAGAATTTGGTGGAGATGGCCAAAGATTATACGAAGGGCCACTACCATGAAGGCGATATTACGATCAACAAGGTTTGCAGCCATCTGCATATCAGCGCCGGTTATTTCAGCAGCATTTTCAAAAAAGAGACCAAGATGACGTTCGTCAATTATCTCAACCATATTCGCATGGAAGCGGCGATGGAATTGCTGCGGACAACCGATATGAAGGCACTTGAAATCGCGGAGAAGGTCGGCTACGCCGATGCGAATTATTTTAGCTTCAGCTTCCGCAAGAATGTCGGTGTTTCCCCGAAAGAGTACAGAAACAGTTTCAGAGGGGTGTAAGGCTTGGGTAAAAAAATCAAAGCATTATTCAAGGCATTGTATACCGTACTGCTTGACACGATGAGGGTCAGGAGCATCCAGTTTACGATTACACTGTCTTTTATTTTTATTGCCGTGACGATCATGCTGATCGTCTCTTTGGTGCTGTATAACAAGTTCTCAAAAACAGCGGAAGAGAACGCTTTTTTGAATACGCAGCAAATTATTGAACAGATGCAGTTCAACCTGGAGAACTACATCAAAGGCATGTCGGATACGTTCCAGGTGGTGGACGCGAAGGTAGCCAAAGCCCATGGTATCCCGTCGGATAGGCTGATGGAGCAGCTGAATACGATTGCGATGACGCGGGAAGACATCGTGTCGATCGATCTTTTTACGGCGGACGGGCAGCTGGTGACCGGGATCAATAATCCGGAAATGCGCAACAATACTCGGCTGACGGATCAGTCCTGGTTCAAGTCGGCGCTGGAGAACCCGAACCATCTGACCTTTTCGCTGCCGCATATTCAGAATCTGTTCAAGGAGCCGTACAAATGGGTCGTGTCCATGAGTAAAGGGGTGACGATTCAGCGCAATGGCCAGTGGGTGGATGCCGTGCTCTTGGTCGATGTCAACTTCAAAACATTGGACGATGTATTCCGCACCGTGTCGCTCGGGAAGAAGGGCTACGTCTATATTATCGATGAATCAGCGGGTAATATTGTGTACCATCCGCAGCAGCAGCTGATCTATATCGGCTTGAAATATGAGAATGTTGAGCAGGCATTGAAATTTTCATATGGCAAATATATGGATGTCGCCGAGGGTGAGACACGCTTGAATGTGGTAAAAACTGTAAGTAATATTGGCTGGAAAATCATCGGTGTCTCCTATCTGGACGAGATTGTGACAACGCGCAAGGAAATCAGTACGTTCATGATTTGGCTCCTCGTTATCGTTCTGTTTTTTATCCTGTTAATCTCTGCATTGATGTCCGCGCGAATTACCCAGCCGATCAAACGGTTGAAGAAATCGATGGAGATGGTGGAGAAGGGGCATTTCGACACCTATATCCATGTGCGCGGGGCAGATGAGGTAGAGCAGCTCTCCCGCCGATTCAATCTGATGGTCAGCCGGGTGCGGGAACTGATGGATCAGAGCATTCACGAGCAGGAAGTGAAGCGGAAGAATGAGCTTGAGGTGCTGCAATCGCAGATCAATCCGCATTTTCTCTATAATACGCTGAACTCTGTCGTGCGCATGGTGGGCAGCGGTAAGAACGAAGAGGTCGTCACGACGATCACCTCGCTCTCGAAGTTTTTCCGCATTTCGCTGAGCAAAGGGAAAAACATTATTACCGTGCAGGAAGAGATCGAGCATATCCGCAACTATTTGATCATCCAGAAAATGCGCTACAAGGACAAATTCGATTATGAAATCGAAGTCGAGGAAGAAGCGCTGCCATACAAAACGTTAAAGCTCATCGTCCAGCCGATTGTCGAGAACGCCCTTTATCACGGGATCGAGTATATGGCCGACGAAGGGCTGATTCAGATTTCTGTCAAGATTGTGCATGAACGGATCTTGTTTGAGATCCGCGACAATGGCGTGGGCATGTCGGAAGAGACGCTGAAAACGATTGTGAACGGCCAAGGCAAAAGCGCCAAAGGCTCCGGTGTCGGCCTGCGCAACGTGATTGAGCGGATTAAGCTGTATTTTGGCAGCAGTTACGGGGTAACGGTGGAAAGTGAGCTGGAGGAAGGAACGACGGTGAAAATTTGGATTCCGAAGATGCTCGAGGAGGAAGTTTAATGAGGAATGAGGGAAAGCTATGAACCTGCAACTTGGACGCATCGTGCTCGTTACATTGGTAGCGGCCGTTTCCTTGTCCTCCTGCACGAGACAGAGTGAGGAACAGATGCCGACGGAGCAGAAGAAGCACTTGGAAGTGGTGCTGAGGAGTCAGGATGGGGATTATTGGAAGACGGTCAAAATGGGGGCTGAAGTCGCCGCCAAAGAATTCGATGTGACGCTGGACTTCCGCGCTCCCGGCGACGAAGCGGATGTGAAAGGGCAGATTGCCCTGGTGGAGCAGTCAATTAGCATTCGTCCGGATGCGATTGTCCTCGCCGCCAACGATTACCATGATCTGTCGGATGTCGTCAACCAGGCGGCCCGCGCGAACATCCCCGTCATCACGATCGACTCCGCTGTCGATTCCAAATGGATTCGCAGCTTCATCGGCGCGAATAATTATGAAGCGGGGCAGCTCGCAGGCAAGCAGCTGGTGAAGCTGATCGGGGTCAGTGGAGACATTGCCATCGTGAGCTTCAAGCAAGGGGAGCGCAATGCGGAACAGCGGGAGCAAGGCTTGCTGGAAGAGATTACGAAGTACCCGGATATTAAGGTGCTGGACAAAGTGTACAGCTTAACCGACCGGGATCTGGCCGGCGAGCTGACGCGGCAAATGATCCAGCAGTACCCGCAGCTGGACGGGATTATCGCGTTGAATGAAATCTCTTCGATCGGCGTGGCGGATGAGATCGAGAAGCTTGGGCTGCAGGGCAAAGTGAAGATCATCACCTTTGACAGCACATCGGATGAGCTGCAGCTGCTGCAGGAGGGGGTAATTCAATCCACCATCGTGCAGAATCCGTTCAGCATCGGCTATCTGGGCGTGAAGAATGCGGTCGACGCGCTGAAAGGGAGAAAAATTCCCGATCGTGTAGATACGGGCTTTCGTGCGATCGATTTGGATAATATGTTCTGGTCGGACAATCAGAAACTATTGTTTCCCTTCGTAAAGTGATGAGAATTTCGATAGAACATATGAGGATTTTGCATTTGTTTTAAACTTTTGATCCATTATAGTAAGGAATGTAAATAAAAACACGTATCTTTAAGGGAGGATCTTATCTTGAAAAAACTTCTTACCGTGGCAGTAGCAGGCGCACTGATGGCTTCCGTTGTTGGTTGCTCCAGCGCGAATAACCAAGCTTCTCCGGCTCCGGCGGCATCCGCAGGCACAGGCGGTGCGGCTTCCGCAGCTCCAGCAGCGGATACAGGCAAAAAACCAACGATCGGTGTTGCGATCTACAAATTTGACGATACATTTATGTCCGGCGTTCGTGCTGCGATTTCTGACGCTGCTAAAGATAAAGCAACCGTGGACATCGTTGACAGCCAAAACTCCCAACCGACTCAAAACGATAAAGTGGACCTTTTCATTACGAAAAAAGTTAACGCTTTGGCCATCAACGCAGTTGATCGTACGGCAGCCGGCGTTATCATCGATAAAGCAAAAGCAGCTAACATTCCGGTTGTGTTCTTGAACCGTGAGCCGCTTGAAGCAGATATGAAGAAATGGGATAAAGTATACTACGTAGGAGCAAAAGCAGAGCAATCCGGTACAATGGAAGGCCAACTGCTGGTTGACTACTTCAAAGCTCACCCGGAAGCCGATAAAAATAAAGACGGCAAAATCCAATACGTGATGCTTAAAGGCGAGCCAGGTCACCAAGATGCTGAGCTTCGTACGAAGTTCTCCATCCAAGCGATCACAGATGCTGGAATGGGTGTAGAAAAAGTTGCTGAAGATACAGCTATGTGGGACCGCGTTAAAGGTCAAGAGAAAATGGCAGCATTCCTGGCTTCCAGCGAAAGCAAAATCGAAGCTGTTCTTGCGAACAACGATGACATGGCGCTTGGCGCAATCGAAGCTTTGAAAGCTAAAGGCTACTTCAAAGACGGTAAATATATGCCGGTTGTCGGCGTAGACGCAACAGCTCCAGCTCTGCAAGCGCTGAGCGATGGCACACTGCTCGGTACGGTACTGAACGATGCGAAAAACCAAGGTGCAGCGACTACATCTGTAGCGACAGCTTTGGCACAAGGCAAAACACCTAGCAAAGAAACAACAGGCTACGATGTAACTGACGGTAAATACGTTTGGATTTCCTACAAAAAGATTACAAAAGATAACATGAACGAAGCGAAGTAATCGGTCGGATCGAGCAATAAGGCAAGGGGCGGCAATGTATCTTTACGTTGCGCCCTTGCTCATATTATAGGGGAATGTGAGATGGCAGGGGGAGTTACCATGACTGTACATGAATATTTGCTGGAAATGAATGAAATCTCCAAAGAGTTCCCTGGCGTTAAAGCTCTGGACAATGTCACCCTGAAAGTGCGTCCAGGCAGCGTGCATGCACTGATGGGGGAGAATGGAGCCGGCAAATCAACGTTGATGAAATGCTTGTTCGGTATTTATAAGCCGGATGGCGGCGAAATCAAGCTGAATGGCGAGATAGCCTCGATTACGAATTCCAAAGATGCGCTGCAGAATGGAATTTCGATGATTCATCAAGAGCTGCATCCAGTTCCATACCGCAACGTAATGGAGAATATCTGGCTTGGCAGATTTCCGCTAAAAGGAATCGGACCTTTGAAATTAGTGGATCACAAGAAAATGCGCAGAGATACAGAGAGCTTGTTCAAACAGCTCCAAATGGATATTGATCCAGAAACAACCGTAGGTACGTTATCCGTTTCTAAAGTGCAATCCCTCGAAATTGCTAAAGCAGTTTCATTTAATTCGAAAGTCATTGTTATGGATGAGCCGACTTCGTCGCTAACCGGCAATGAAGTTGAGCAGCTTTTCCGCATTATTCGCGATCTGAAAAGCCGTGGTGTTTCGATCATCTATATTTCACATAAAATGGAAGAAATTCTTGAGATTTCCGACGAAGTGACGATCATGCGGGACGGAACGAAGATTGGTACATGGCCATCGTCCGAGTTGACTACGGACATGATCATTTCGAAGATGGTCGGCCGTGATCTGAAGGAACGCTTCCCTGAGCGCAGCAATGTGCCGAACGGCACGCTGATGAAGGTGGAGGGACTGACTTCGGTCGTTCCGAAATCGTTCAATAATGTGTCCTTTGAGCTTCGCAAAGGTGAAATTCTCGGTATTGGCGGGCTTGTCGGCTCACAGCGGACAGAGCTGATGGAGGCGCTGTTCGGACTGCGCGGACTTGCATCTGGCTCCATCGCAGTGCATGGCAAGCAAGTCAAGCTGAAGTCGCCGATCGATGCGATCAAGCACAAGATTGCGCTGCTGACGGAAGAACGCCGTGTGACCGGTATTTTCCCGGTATTGTCCGTACTGGAGAACACGGTCATCGCCAACTTGAACCGCTATATGAATCCGCTCGGTTTGATGAATGAAGCCAAGCGTCGTGAAGAAGTCAAACAAAGCATTGAGAAGCTTCGGGTGAAAACGCCGAACATGCATGCGTTGATTAAGAATCTGTCCGGCGGTAACCAGCAAAAGGTACTCCTCGCTAGATGGCTGCTCACAGAACCGGATGTGCTCCTGCTTGATGAGCCAACCAGGGGAATTGACGTAGGCGCGAAGTTTGAGATTTATTCAATCATCGCAGACCTCGCCAAGCAAGGTAAAAGTATTATCATGATCTCTTCTGAAATGCCCGAACTGCTTGGGATGTCAGACCGAATCATGGTCATGTGTGAAGGACGCCTTACGGGTATTGTAGACGGTAAAACTGCAACAGAAGAGGAGATTATGCGCCTTGCTGCACAGCATACGGCATAATTGGAGGAGGCCAATAAAGAATGAGTACCAATACAGGAACAGTGAAATCCAGAGATTTTAGCGGGTTTATTACCAAATATGCCATTTACATCGTACTAGTTGTGTTGATCGTCGGGATTGCCATCTATGATCCGCGATTCTTATCGGTTAACATTTTGCGCGACATCTTGGTCCAATCATCGACGCGCGTCCTAATCGCTCTGGGCGCCGCGTTCATCCTGATTACAGGCGGAACGGACTTGTCAGCGGGCCGGATCGTCGGCTTGACCGCGGTGATCTCGGCGTCCATGCTGCAAACGCAGGATTATGGCCGCAGATTTTTCCCGGATCTGCCGCATCTACCGCTGCTCGTTCCGATTATTATTTCCATCATCGTCGGTCTTTTGATTGGTTTGGTCAATGGTTTTATCGTCGCCAAGTTCAAAGTACCGCCGTTCATCGCTACGCTGGGTACGATGGTTGCCGTATACGGTGCGAACTCCCTGTACTTCGATATGAAACCGAACCAATCGCAGCCAATCGGCGGTTTGCGTCCTGATTTCAGCCAATTGGGTACAGGATTTATTGGTAAAGATTCGACGTATTCGATCCCATACATCGTAATTATTGCTATCGTCGTTGCGGTCATCGTATGGGTCGCGTTTAACAAAACGAAGCTTGGTAAATACATGTATGCCATCGGCGGCAACGTTCATGCTGCGATTGTATCCGGTATTAACGTGAATAAATACCTGATTTACATCTATGCCATCGCTGGCGCGTTGTACGGCTTGGCTGGGGTTCTGGAAGCTGCCCGTACAGGCGGTGCGACGAACAACTACGGTAACATGTACGAGCTTGATGCGATTGCGGCTTGCGTAGTCGGCGGCGTATCCACATCCGGCGGTATCGGTACGGTTCCAGGCGTGCTTGCAGGGGTATTGATTTTCAGTGTTATCAACTATGGTTTGACGTTCATTGGTATCAGCCCTTACTGGCAATTGATCATCAAAGGTTTGATCATTGTAGCGGCCGTAGCCTTCGATATGCGTAAATACATGAATTCCAAATAAATAAGCATCACCCGGGCTGTCGCAGATTCGACAGCCCGTTCACTCTTTACATATGAAAGCGCTTGCGGAAGGGGGCCTCTATGAAAAAACACACACAAGTTCAACAAGGAAAATCGCGCCTGAAAGTATCGTTAAGCAGCAAAATTATCGGCGCCTTTGTTATTGTTTCCTTACTCGTAGGGGCTACGAGCGGATTGTCGTATACGTATCTGAACAGAGTGGACAAATCCTATGCCAAGCTGCTCAGTGACAATGTATCGATGTTAAAACTGGTTTCAGCGATTAAAGAGAAGACCCAAATCCAGAACAGCCTGCTCTTCGGATATGTCCTCGATCCGAACAAGGACAAGGAAACACAGCTGACGGATATGAATACCGCCTTGACGGGACTTATGTCCGATATGAGCAAGCTTACCCAGCATGAGGATGAGCAAAGCGCGATTCAATCGATGGAGGATTCCAATCAGACGTTCGCGCGCCTGGTGAAGAAAGTGACAGAATACGCCAATAAAGGCGATGTGTCACTGGCGAAGGCTGAAGCAACGCAGTGGGCCATCCCGACAACGCAAACGTTGACACAAGCGGCGAATAAAATTGAAGAGCTGGAAAAAGGGCTGCAGGACGAGGCGAGCTTGCATAATCACGCGGTCGTACTCAGCACGATTCGTACTTTTATCTGGGTTAGCGCGGCTGCTTTTATCTTTGCGCTTATTATCGGCTTCGTGCTGTCGCGAATGATCGTCAGACCAGTTCGCTTGATGGTGCGCGCCGCGGAGCGGATTGCCGGCAGCGACTTGACAGTGAGCGACATCGAGGTGAAGAACAGCGATGAGCTGCGCGACATGGCGATGGCCTTCAACCAAATGAAAGCGAACCTGCACAGCTTGATCAGTGAGGTCGGCGGCAGCGCGAAGCGGGTGGCTGCGGCTTCGGAAGCGTTGAGCGCAGGCTCTACGCAAGTCAGTGTGGCCTCCGAGCAGATCACGAATATCGTGCAGGAGATCTCCTTTGGCACGGAGGCGCAGGTGAACAGCGTCCACCAAGGGGTTGGCATCATGGAGGCGATGTCCACCGCGGTTGACCGGATTGCCGACGTGACCCAGGTGGCGAATGTGAAGTCGACACACGCACAGACCGAGGCGGAAGCTGGGAACGCAGCGGTGGAGACCGCCATAGCCCAGATGAACGCCATTCATGAGCGGATGAAGGAGTTGGCGGCAACGGTGCACCGCTTAGGCTCGCGCTCCGAGCAGATCGTTGGCGCAAACAGCCTGATCGCGGGCATCGCCAGACAGACGAACATGCTGGCGCTGAACGCTTCGATCGAAGCGGCCCGCGCCGGGGCTGCGGGCAAAGGCTTCGCGGTCGTGGCCGATGAGGTCCGCAAGCTGTCGGTCCAGACCGGCGATGCGGCGGCCCAGATCGCCGGCCTCGTCGAGAGCATCCAGGACGAGACGCTGGAAGTGGCGGCGCGGGCGGAAGCGGGCAGCCAGGAGGTCACGACAGGCCTTGTCATTGTGGGCGAAGCCAAGGCCGCCTTCACGCGAATCCAAGGCGCTATGGATGAGCTTGCCTGCCAGATCGGAGAGGTCACGGAACGATCGGACGATATTGCGGACAAGGCACGCGCAGCTGTGGAAGTGATCCGCTCCATTCATGATGTTGCCGGGCAGACGGCATCCGGGGCGAAAGTGGTTTCGTCCAATGTGGAGGGCCAGTACGCCAGTATGCAAGAAATGGTATCCTCCGCGGCCATCCTCAGCAATATGGCGGATGATCTGCACCGATTGATCGGCAAATTTCGTATTTAATCCATCTATGCACGGTTGTTGAAGCCGACCTGGGACCTGCTAAAGGACCCGGGGCGGCTTTTTATCATGCAGCGCTCATGTTAAGATGGTGGAAACTATCACGAGGACAAGGGGGAACGTTCAATGTGGCGCTGGTTTGCCAAATCCCTGAAGCGCAAACTTTCTTTGCTGATTATTTTTGCGGTTGTGTTACCGCTTTTATCTACAGGCATGGTGTCCTATCGGATCGCGACGAATGTGACGGAGGAGAAGGCGAAGGAAGCGGGCATGAACACGCTGCGGCAAATCACGGACAAGCTGGACTTTGTCATTCAGGACGTGGAGAACACGTCTATTTTTCTAATCGGTCAACGGGATATTCAGGCCTATCTCAGCACCGAGGAGCGTGACGTCAACAGCTATTCACAAATTGTCGGTACGCTGTGGAACTTATCTTATTCCAAAAATTATATGTCGAATATCTCCATTACACCGAACAACGGCAATCCTCAATTAGTCACGACCACGATCACCAAATCAGGCTTGAATGATCTCCTGCAAAAATACAGCGCAGAGTATAAGTCGTCCGTGAAATGGTGGTCTCCGCTGTATGTGAACCAGACGGCGGACGGCCCGAAGAAGGTCATCTCGCTTGTCAGACCGATCCGCGATGTCACGACCTTTAAGACGACAGGCACACTGTCCATCAGTATGGACCAGGCCGAATTGTCGCGCTATTTGACGGAGGCCGGATGGGAAGCGAGCGGGTTCGTGCTGCTGCTGGACCAGAACGACAACATTATATCCGGCGGAGATCCTGCATGGCTCGGAAAGCCGATGGCGGACATTTACCCGGGCTTGGGCGGCGCCTTTCAAGCGCAAGGCGGCGTACGCAGCCTTGAAAACAATAGTCAGCGCCATACGGTTCTTTATAATTCGATTCCCCGGGTGAATTGGAAGCTGGTCGGTTTTATCCCGACGCATATTTATCAGGCGCAGAATGAGTACGTTCTGACTGTGACGGCTGCCGCCATCGGGCTGGCGCTGGTCATTGCGATCATTGTCGTGCTCTATTTCCTGCAATGGGTGACGAAACCGCTGATTAAGCTGACTCACTATCTCAAGGATTTGAACCCGGAGGATACGATTCCGACCTATGAGGTGAAGAACGTGGACGAGGTGGGGCTGCTGGTCCGCAGCTACAATAAGCTGAGCGATCGGATCGGCCGGCTGAAAGACCAGGTACAGATGAACGAAGCGATGAAAAAAGAAGCGGATATTATGGCGCTGCAGGCGCAGATAAACCCGCATTTTCTGTACAACACGCTGTCCTCGATCCATTGGATCGCCTTGATGAATAAAGACAAGCAAATCGCCGAGATGGTCGGCGCACTCAGCGACTTCCTGCGGTTCAGCTTGAATAAGGGCGAGGAATTTTGCACGGTGCAGCAGGAGATTGCCCACGTGCAGAACTACATTCACATTCAGTCGATCCGCTTCCCGGATCAGTTTGAAGTCGAGTTTTTTATCGATCCGCAGATGATGCCGATTCCGATGCTGAAGCTGCTGCTGCAGCCGTTGATGGAGAACGGTCTCATTCACGGCATTCAGAAGAAGAAAGCCAAAGGCTATATTTATGTGCATGGGGAGCAGCTGGAAGACGCGATGAAATTCATAGTCGAAGATACGGGCATTGGTATCGACGAATTGAAGCTGCGTGATATCCAGCAGCAGCTGGCTACAGCTAACCAACAGCTCGGGCTGTTAAACAGCGCGAATGAGCCTGTGCTGCAGGCCAAAACCAGCTATGGCATCATTAATGTGCACCGCAGGCTGCTGCTCCATTATGGACTTCAATCCGGTCTACAGATTGAATCGACCCCCGGCGTGGGAACGCGCATTGCATTTACGATACCTCATCTGAAAGGAGAGCAGGCGAGATGAAAATTATGATTGTCGATGACGAGGTCATCATACGAACAGGCTTATGCACGGTTATTGACTGGAAGGAACTGGGACTTGATTTGCTGCCCCCTGCGGAATCGGCGGAGGAGGCGTTAGAACGCATACCGCTAGAGAAGCCGCACATTCTGCTGACGGATATCCGCATGTCCGGGATGGACGGCATTGAGCTCGCGCGCAAAGTGGGCGAGCTGCTGCCTGACACGGAGATCATCATTCTCACGGGGTATGATGATTTCGGCTATGCGCAGCAAGCGCTGCGTGAAGGCGTAACCGACTATCTGCTGAAGACGAGCCGGCCGGAAGAGATTATTAAAGCGGCGATGAAAGCGAAGCAGAATGTGATGGATAAGTGGGAGCTGATCAAACAGGATCACAGGCAGCAGGCTGCGCTGCGCCATCAATGGCTGGAGCGCTTGCTGCAGGGCAGTCTGCAAGAGGATCCTGTTGCACAAAGCCAGCTTTGTGAATGGTTTCAGCGGAGCCACATCAACAGGGAGCCGGATTCCGGCTGCGCGGCTGCGATGCAAGTGCTGTTGATTGCAGCTTCGGGCTGGGGCGAGGCGCCTTTCACCGGGCTCCTGCAGGGAGCGGTAGAGAATATTCTCGTCGAGCTGCTCCCTTGCGTCTCCCTGCTGCATAAGGATTATTTGCTCCTTATTGTGCGGCATGAAGCAGGCTTATCCGATGAAGAGGGGCTGAAGCGCGCCTTGAAGCGTGTCACCGATACGCTTAAGTGTTCGGCCTTTGCGGCGCTGGGTCATGTCGTATCCAGCGAGGAACAGCTGCAAGACTCTTACCGCGTGGCGAAAGAAGTGTTCAGTTATCAAGGGCTGCTGGGCACACACGGCGTATTCACGCAGGCCGATATCGAGGCGCGCGGCGGCAGCCGCAGCGTCTGCTCGGACAAGGAAGAGGCGGAGCTGACAGCGCTCCTGATGAGCGACAATGCGACGGAGCTGCGCCATTGGGTGAATCACAAGGTGCGCGTGCAGCTCGAGGACGCCGCGGCGACGCCACAGACGGTGCAGGGCTACCTGCAATCGCTGATGATAGCCGGGCATCGCTGGCTGGAGCGTGCCCGCTCTTCGCAGGCTGCGACGGAAGCGCCGCCGGTCATTACGCTGGAGGGACGGCCGGAAGACGAAGTGTTCAAGGTGCTCTTGACCGTCATGTCCAGCTTTCATCAAGGGTTGGAGCACAATCGTTATGCTTACGTGCATAAAGCTGTCGCTTATATTCGCGACAATTTGGATCAAGCGATATCCCTGCAGCAGGTTGCGGGCTTCGTGCATGTGAATCCGAACCATTTTAGCGAGGTATTTAAACGGGAAACAGGGTATACCTATATTGAGTTTGTTACCAAGGAACGGATGAAACGGGCGATTGAAATTCTCCAAAGCACGCAAGCCAAAGTCAGCGATGTCGCCAGAATGGTCGGCTACGAGGATATCAAATACTTCACTCAGCAGTTTAAAAAGCATACCGGTCGAACCCCTTCGGAATTCCGCCAGGGCAGCAAAGACTGAAAAATGACCCCCTGTGCGCCGAAGGATCTCCCGTTCCTCCTCTTCCGTTTGTCCCCTATACTGAACAAGTAACTAGTTGCAATTCTATCTGATAACGTGAGATGGACATTGTCAACATAGAGATGAGGAGGGTTCGACTAAATGAAAAAATCTTTTGTCGTTACAATGGCAGCAGCTTTATCGTTATCTTTGCTTGCCGGCTGTGGAGCAGGTGGCGCGGACAATGCCAGCGGCGGTGCAGCTCCGAAAGCGGATGCAGGCAAATCCGGTGAAAAAGTGAAACTTTCGATTTGGCACAACTACACGGGCGAGGATCTTCGCGCGAAAACGATGCGTTCCTTGATCGATCAATATAAAAAAGACCATCCTAACGTTGAGCTTGATGTACAAGGGATTCCACCGGATGGTTACCGTCCGCGGTTGAAAACAGTGGCGGCGGCTAACGAGATGCCGGACCTGTTCGTGATGTGGCCGGGCGTGATGACGAAGGAATTCGTCAGCGGCGACCTGCTTCAACCGATCAATGAGCTGCTTGACAGCAAGCAAGATTGGAAAAACAACTTCATGCCGGGCTCCTTCGATGACTTTACGATCGACGGCAAGACGTATAGCGCACCAATGGCCTTATCCCCAACTTCGATCTTGTTCTACAACAAAGAGATTTTCAACAAATACAACGTTCAGCCGCCAAAAACATGGGACGACATGATGAAGCTGGTTGATACGTTCAAGAAAAACAATGTAACTCCGATCGCATTGGGCAATAAAGCGGCATGGGTTGCACAATCCAGCATCCTGAGCTCCTTGGCTGACCGTGTGACAGGTACGGAGTGGTTCCTGAAAGCGGTAGACCAGAACGGTGCGAAATTTACCGATCCTGAGTTCGTGCAATCGCTGACTTACCTGCAGCAGCTTGGCAAAGCGGGCGCTTTCCAAGATGGCTTCAACAGCATCGACAATACACAAATGGAACAAATGTTCGCACAAGGCAAAGCGGCTATGATGATCGACGGCGGCTGGGCATTGACGAACTTGGCGGCTAACGCATCCAAAGAAGCTTTGGCTAACATGGCGGTAACTGTGCTTCCTTCCATGCCTAACGGTAAAGGTGATCCGAATACGCTGGCGGGCGTTGTAGGTACAGGCTTGGGAATGAGCAAGAAAGTAGCAGGCGCACAAAAGCAAGCAGCTTACGATTTGATCTATGCTTTGTCAGGACCTGAAGCGCAAAAAGCGATCCTGGACGGCAACAACCTGGTCAGCTATAAAGCGGAACTGGATACGACGAAAGCATCCCCGATCTTTGCAGAAGTGTACAAAATGATGGGTAACGTAAAGAGAACGCCGGTATACGACGGTAAATTGAGCTCCTCCGCAGCGGACGTAGTGAACAACGGTCTGCAAGAGTTGCTAATGGGCGGCAAGCCGGAAGACATCGCGAAGAAAATTCAAGATGCTGCGGCGAAAGCTGTTGGCAAATAAGTAATCATCCGAAGGACTCCAGCCGCAAAGTTTGGGCTGGGGCCCTTTTTTCAAAAGTAAGAGCAGGAGGGAAATTATGACAAAGGCCAGCAGAATTACCGGCTTCATCACGATAGGGCTCGTTCCGGCATTGGTGCTTTATCTGTTATTCGTCATTGTGCCGATCTTCTGGTCGGCGTACTATGGTTTCTTCGATTGGAAAGGGATCGGCGCCGCGAAGTTTATCGGGCTTGCGAACTATGCGGAGGTCATCAAAGATCCGATTTTCTGGAAAGCTTTTAAAAATAACATGCTCGTTGTTGTCGCTTCCGTATTCGGCCAAGTGCCGATTGCGATGATCTTGGCGCTGCTCCTGATGCGCAGCACACTGTTTCAGCGGATGATCCGCGCGTCCGTGTTTATGCCGATGGTGCTATCGTCGGTCGTTGTGGGGATTATTTGGGGATATATTTATCACCCGCAGATTGGTATTTTGAATTTTATGCTCGATGGCATTGGACTTGATAGTTGGAAGAAAGCGTGGCTCTCCGATCCGAAAATATCGATGTACGCGCTTATGGTGCCGATCATCTGGAATTATATTGGTCCTTACATGATTATGTTTATTGCCGCATTGCAAAACATTTCGCCTGAGGTTGAAGATGCCTCGAAGCTTGACGGTGTCGGGCCTGTGCGCAAGCTGTTCGCCATCACATTGCCAATGATTTGGGACACAGTGAAAGTGGCGATCGTGCTCTGTATTTCGGGCAGCTTGAAAGCGTTCGATCTCATCTATGTGATGACAGGCGGCGGTCCGGCGCATTCCACCGAGCTCTTGGCTTCATACATGTACAACAGCACTTTCAATGTGTACCGCTTCGGTTTCGGTAGTGCGATTTCAACAGCGATTATTATTCTGAGCCTCATCCTGATTACCGGAAGCCAATATCTGATGAAGCGCGATTACCGTTAGGAGGACGAGATCCATGAATCAAGTTGTACTGCCGCAGGCCGGACTATCATCCGCTGGAAGCAACAAGTCGAAGAAGATTTGGCTCAAGGGTATCAAAAATGTGTTCTTGACTATATACGCGCTTGTAACGTTGTATCCGTTAATCTGGCTGTTTATCAGCGCGTTTAAGTCGAATGAGGAGTTTTATTCGCGGCCGTTTTTGCTGCCGACGGTATGGAAATGGGACAATATTGTCCGTGCCTGGAAGGTTTCCGGGATGGGGCTGTCGCTGTGGAATTCAACAGTAGTGACCGTTCTCTCACTGGTGCTGACGCTGGTGATCGGGGCGCTTGCCGCTTATATTTTATCGCGTTTTAGTTTTCGTTTGAAGCCGTTCTTTATGGGCTTGTTCCTGCTGGGGATGCTCATTCCGGTTCACAGCACACTGGTGCCATTGTTTATTCTGATGAAGAAGATTGGAATTCTAAACACTTATGCGGCGCTGATCTTGCCTTACACGGCGTTCGAGCTGCCGCTCGCGATTTTCGTCCTCGCGGCGTACCTCGTCACGATTCCGAAAGAAATCGAGGAGGCGGCGCTGATTGACGGGACCGGCTACTGGGGCATTTTCTTCCGGATGATGATGCCGCTGAGCATGCCGGCGTTATCGACGATTGCGATTTTAGGGTTTTTGCGGTTTTGGAACGACTTCGCCTTTGCGCTTGTATTTATCAGCAAGCCGGCGCTCAAAACCGTTCCGCTGAGCTTGTCCGCATTCGCCACAGGCTATATGACGGACTATGAGCTCACGATGGCGGCACTGGCTATCGCCGTGCTGCCGACGATCATCGTGTTCCTGCTGTTCCAGGAACAGATCATGAAAGGCATGACGGCAGGGGCCGTCAAGGGGTAGTTACAGGAAGCCAGACGGCCTTTGGGGCGTCTGGTTTTTTTGTTTGGGCGCGGCTGCGTGGGGTGCTTCGTATCTCCGCGCCTCCGTGTCCTCCCGCGCACCTTCGTATCCCCATTACATCTGTCCCCACTCCATCATTACAAGTAGTAGGGTGAGCGCACGTAGGGGGCGGTAATCGGACTTGCGCCAATTGCAGCGCGCACCCCCGCGCCAATGGCGGCAGCTATTGGCTTCTTAGGAGCTATTGCGCTGGCCAGGCGCCACGGGGCTCCCGCAAAAGGGGGAGTGCCATTAGCGGAAGAAGAGTTCCGCTATTCGCCCCGTACAGCTTACCCCGCGCTCCCGGCGCCGACCGTGCCTCCCTGCTCATCGCGCCTCCGCGTGTTTTCCCCCCGTTTTGGGGAAGCTACTCAGGAGCAGTGGGGGCTAAACACCTCCAATTGCCCTCAAAATCCCAGTCACAACGTTATAACGTTATATTTACTTGGATATGAATTTATGATATCTTAACATTATAACGTTATAACTAAACTGATCGAAAAAACATTCGATAATTGCTTCATGAAAGCGCATTTAATCGAGTTACGGAAAAGGTGAACAACATGAGTGAACGGTTCGTTTTGCGCAACGTCAGACGCGTAAATGAAGAGTTGATGGATATTGTCATCGAAGACGGGCGTATCGCTGAGCTCACCGAAGCTGGCAAGGGAGTAGGCACGCAAGCGATGGACGGTTCCGGCCTGTACGTGTCGAGCGGCTGGATCGATCTGCACGTCCATGCATTTCCTGAATTTGATCCCTACGGTGATGAAATCGACGAGATTGGTGTCAAGCAAGGCGTAACAACCATCGTCGATGCCGGCAGCTGCGGTGCAGACCGGATTGCGGATCTTGCCGCCAGCAGGGAGCAGGCGAGCACCAATTTATTCGCGCTTTTGAACATTTCCCGGATTGGCCTGAAACGGATCGACGAGCTCTCTGACCTGTCTTGGATCGACAGTGAGCAGGTGAAACAAGCCGTCAAAGCGCACCAAGACTTCATCGTCGGACTGAAAGCCCGGATCAGCAAAAGCGTAGTCCGCGAAAGCGGCATCGAGCCGCTGCGGAAGGCGCGCGAGCTATCCCGCGAAACTTCGCTGCCCGTGATGGTTCACATCGGCTCCGGTCCGCCGGATATTAACGACATCGTGCCGCTGCTGGCACCGAACGACGTGATCACCCACTATCTGAACGGCAAAGCCAATAACCTGTTCGATAGTGAGGGCCGTCCGCTGGAAGTCCTGACGGATGCGGTTGCCCGCGGCGTGAAGCTGGATGTCGGCCATGGTACGGCCAGCTTTTCCTTCAAAGTGGCGGAAGCAGCCAAGCGGCACAACATCAAGTTCAATACGATCAGCACGGATATTTACCGCGGCAACCGATTGAACGGCCCGGTGCATAGCATGTCGCATGTGCTTTCGAAGTTCCTGTACCTCGGCTACACGCTGGAGGAAATTATCGCAGCAGTGACGAATCGTCCCGCATTATGGCTTGGCAAGCCAGAGCTTGGCCGGATTCAAGCGGGTGAAGAAGCCAATCTGACGCTGTTCACAGTTACGGATGAGCCGACAACGTTTGTGGATTCCGAAGGAGATAAGCGAATCGGCAGCCAACGAATTGAAGCAAAGGGAGTGTTTGTACATGGCAAGTTCATTGAATGCTAGATATGGCTTGAAACGTGTCATTAACGCTAGTGGACGCATGAGTATTCTAGGCGTATCGGCACCGACCGACACCGTCATGAATGCGATGAAACACGGCGGTCAAAACTACGTGGAGATCGCAGATCTCGTGGACAAAGCCGGCGATTATATCGCGCGCATCCTCGGCTCGGAAGCAGCGGTTGTCGTCAACTCCGCTTCCAGCGGTATTGCCCTTTCTGTTGCCGGGATCGTCACGCAGGGGAATCGCCGCCTGAGTGAAAGGCTGCACCAGGACTGCATTGCGAAGAACGAAATCATCATCCTCAAAGGGCACAACGTTCAATACGGCGCGCCTGTCGAAACGATGGTGTACTTGGGCGGAGGCAAGCTGATCGAAGTCGGGTACGCGAATGAAGGTAAAGCCGAACATATCGAAGACGCGATTAACGAGAACACAGCAGCCATCCTTTATGTCAAATCGCACCATGCGGTTCAGAAAAATATGATTTCCGTCGAGGAAGCATGGGATATCGCTCAGCGCAGAGGTGTACCGTTGATTGTCGATGCGGCGGCGGAGGAAGATTTGCAGAAGTATGTGAAATATTCTGATCTTGCCATCTACAGCGGCTCCAAAGCGATCGAGGGCCCTACCTCCGGAATCGTCGGCGGTAAGCGCAAATACATCGAGATGGTTAAAGTTCAGCTGCACGGCATCGGCCGAAGTATGAAGGTCGGGAAAGAAACAACTTTCGGTTTACTGCAAGCTTTGGATGAATACGGCGTCAAAGAAGATAAGAGCGAGCAGGAAAAAGCAACCCTGCAAACGTTGATGGCGCTCAACGAGCAGCCGGGCGTTAAGGTGAGCATTGTTCAGGATGAAGCGGGACGCGCGATTTTCCGTGCACGTATCCAGATCGATCCACAGCAGTCGGGCACTACAGCCAAAGAGGTGAACAATGGCCTGCGTGATGGTGAGATTGCCATCTACACACGCGATTACGGCGTGAGACAAGGCTATTTTGATATCGATCCACGTCCGCTTCAAGGTGATGATATTGAGGTTATCGCTGCACAAATTCGCAAGTTAACAGGAGGCAATTAACATGTCCAATATTGCAAAACGTTTTTATAAAAATCGTGCGGCCTTGAACGTACTGGCTAACAGCGTAGAGAACGCAAAGGAAGTATTTGATGCAGCGGAAGGCTACGTGATCGTAGGCGTTATTTCCAAAAATTATCCAACTGTTGAGACAGCAGTTGAAGCTATGAAAGAATACGGCAGAGCGATTGATGAAGCAGTATCTATCGGTCTTGGAGCCGGCGACAATCGTCAGGCGGCAGTCGTTGCGGAGATCGCGAAGCATTACGCGGGCAGCCATATCAACCAAGTGTTCCCTGCTGTCGGAGCTACACGCGCGAATCTGGGCGAGAAGGACAGCTGGATCAATAGCATGATTTCTCCGACAGGTCGTGTAGGTTTTGTCAACATCTCGACAGGCCCTGTGAGCGCTGCCCAATCCGAACACGCTATCGTGCCGGTGAAAACAGCGATTGCACTTGTCCGCGACATGGGCGGCAACGCGCTGAAATATTTCCCAATAAACGGTCTAAGCCGGGAAGATGAGCTGGTTGCCGTTGCGCAAGCTTGCGGAGAAGAAGGATTTGCCCTGGAGCCGACAGGCGGCATTGACAAAGGAAACTTCGAGCGCATCCTGGATATCTGCTTGGAAGCCAAAGTTCCATACGTCATTCCTCACGTGTATTCTTCTATTATTGATAAAGATACCGGCAAGACGATCGTTCAAGATGTTCGCGAGCTGCTGGACACGATGAAGAAACTAGTTGATCGCCATGGCTAAACATATCGCGGCTTTTGGCGAAGTCATGATGCGCCTGCAGGTGCCGGGATATGAGCTCTTATCCCAAGCCAGCTCGCTTCAATACTCGTTCTCAGGTACTGGCGTGAACGTGACGTCGGCCTTGTCCCATTTTGGCCATCATGGTTATCTCGTATCCCGATTGCCGGAGAACGCCGTAGGCGATGCAGCCGCATCCTACCTGCGCAAACTGGGTGTGGACTCCTCCTTTATCGTACGGGGCGGCAAATATTTAGGCATGTATTTTCTGGAGAATGGATTCGGTGCGCGGCCCAGCCGCGTAACGTACTCCAATCGGCAGGAGAGCAGTTTCAATATCGCTCCGGACGGCACTTATAATTTTGATGAGATTGCTCAAAATATTGATATTATCCACTTCTGCGGGATTACACTGGCGATGAATGATGATGTGCGCCGGCATATGAAAGAATTGGCGCGAGCTGTGAAGGCGCATGGCGGCACGGTCGTTTTCGACTGCAACTACCGCCCGGCCCATTGGGGAGAAGGTGGTTATACCAAGGCCAAGCCTCATTATGAGGAGATGCTGCAGTTGGCGGATATCGTCATGATGAATGAGAAAGACGCGATCTTCACGCTGGGGATGCCTACGGATAAGTCGGAGCGCGAAGAGCAACTGATTGAGCTGCTGCCGCAGGTAGCAAGCCGTTATCAGATTTCGCTGATTGCCGGAACGCATCGTTCCATTAACAGCGATAACACGCATTCCTTGCGCGGATTTATGTATAAGGATGGATCGTTCACGTTCTCCAATCTGCTCACGTTTTCTATCTATGATAGAATTGGTGCAGGAGATGCCTACACGAGCGGAATTATTCATGGAGAGGTTGAAGGGTTCACACCGGACAAAACAGTCGGATTCGCGGCTTCAGCAAGCATGCTGGCCCATACGATTGTCGGCGATACGCCGATGTCATCGGAAAGTGAAATTCTTCGTGCCATGACAGAAGCGGTAGGCGATGTAGAAAGGTAGTGGATACACGCGTGAATTTATCCCGTAACAAAAGGCCGTTATACTTGCAAATCATGAATATATTGAAGGATCGCATTTTACACGGCTTTTACCCTCTGGGATCGAACATTCCTTCCGAACCGCAGTTGGAGCAGGAATTCAACGTCAGTAAGATTACGATCCGCAACGCCATCAAGGAGCTTGCGCAGGAAGGGTATTTGGAGAAGGGCAGCGGCAAAGGGACGAAGGTGATTCGCAATACATCCGCGTCCAAGCTGTCCAAGTGGAAGCGATTTACCGAAGTGCTGGTGGAGGAAGGGCATCAGATTCGCAAGCAGCTGCTGAAGGCGGAGCTCGTCACGAATAAGGAAGATTCGGAGCCTTACCGTTTGTTCGGAGAGCGCTGCTTGCGGGTTGAGCGCCTGTACTTCCTGGATGACAAGCCGTATATCCATTTCACGCTTTACTTGACTACGCGGATTGTCGAGATGGAAGTCGCGGATCTGAATACACAGTCTTTATATGAATTGCTTGAAGATCAGGACATCGTACTGGAAAAGTATCGGGATGAATTTGCAGTCGGCATCCCCCCTGCAGATGTACAACAGATATTGCATGTGCGAGACAACGTGTCTCTCCTGCTCAGATCGCGTTATTCTTACGATGATCGCGGTGAATTGATTGAATACAGCAAAGGCTACTACAACACGGAATTGCATAACTATGTCGTGAATTACGACATCTAAAACGAAGAGAAAGCCAGAACCTTTTCTCGTCAGCACCGTGGAAACGCTTACTAACTTAGGGAGAAGAGGAAAATCGCATGAACTTGTATTTGCTGTTAATCACTCTACTATCCATTGTCATTGTCATTTTGGGCGTGGCTTGGTGGAAATGGCATGCATTCATCAGTTTGACTGTGGCGAGCTTATTCCTGGCGCTTGCGGCAGGCTTGTCGATGGACAAGATCGTCAGCTCGTATGAAACCGGCGTTGGGGCCGTGTTGGGGCATTTAGTCGGTATTTTGGCGTTAGGTACGATTCTGGGCAAAATGATGTCGGACTCAGGGGCCGGCACGCAGGTCGCTAACTTTTTTATCCGCGTATTCGGGGAAAAAAGGCTGCCCTGGGCGATGCTGCTTTCAGGCTTTATCATCGGGATTCCGGTCTTTTTTGACGTTGGTATTGTGATGCTGCTGCCGCTGGTGATTTCGATTTACAAATCGACGAAGAAAAATATTCTCTTGATCGGCTTGCCGGTCATCGCCGGTTTGTCCATCGTTCACGGTCTCGTGCCGCCGCATCCGGGTGCCATGACAGCGATCGGCATTTATAAGGCGGATCTGGGCAAAGTGCTGCTGTACTCGCTGATCATCGCGATTCCCGCGGCGATTATCGCCGGTCCGCTGTTTGCCAAATGGGTGAGTAAGCGCGTCATTCCGGAAGGGGAACCGACATTGCTAAGCGAAAGCGATGGCCCTGCGAAGATGCCGGGCACAGGCATTTCCTTCTTCGTCATTTTGCTGCCGGTTATTCTGATGCTCCTAGCCGTTGCTGCTCCTTACATGGGGATTTCGGGAGGGCTGCTCAAGTTCCTCGTCTTTATCGGAAATTCCGTGATCGCTTTGCTGATTTCCGTGTTTGTTGCCTTCTTCTTCCTTGGGATCCGTCAAGGCATGGACAAGAACTTCATTAACAAGCTGGCGCATGAATGCTTGCTGCCGGTGGGCTCGATCATCCTGATCATCGGTGCAGGCGGCGGCTTCAAACAAATCCTTGTGGCCAGCGGCGTAGGCACAGCGATTGCGCAAATGGCGGAGAATATGTCCTTATCGCCAATTGTCCTTGCTTTCGCAGTAGCCGGCTTAATCCGCGTCGCAACGGGCTCCGCTACAGTCGCCTTGACGACTGCGGCCGGTATCGTCTCGCCGATTGTGGAGCACATGTCGGGTGTGAACCTGGAGCTGCTCGTAATCGCAACAGGCGCGGGCTCGCTCATGCTGTCCCATGTCAATGACGCCGGTTTCTGGATGGTCAAAGAATATTTGGGCTTAAACGTCAAAGAAACCTTTAAAACCTGGACGGTGCTGGAGACGCTCTTATCGTTCATCGCGTTCTTCACGGTTCTTCTGGTTAATGCATTTGTGTAAAAGAATAAACTCCTTCAACTACACGGGGGCTGCAGGCAGTTCCCGTGTAGTTGAAGGAGTTTTCTTATTTTTCCAAAGAAAATAAGTGCTCAGAAGTGAAACCTATCGAATCGTGTCATCGTAATACAGTATATACAGGCAAAACGACATAAAGATAAGGTGGAAAGAACAATGAAAACCAAGATTATAGCCATGATCACAGCCGTTTTATTATTGGTGAATACGGTGAACCTCACCGTTGTTGATGCGAAGGGCCCGAGCACATCGTCTCGATCCGGCTCGTTCTCGACAGGCTCCAAATCAAGCGGAACCATAAATAAAACGACACCAAGCCAGTCCAACAGCGGAAGTTCGTCCGGTTTCAGCGGCGGTTCTTCGAGCAAATCGAACACACCGAGCATGTCGAACTCCGGCAGCACGAGCGGCAGCGCAACGAACAGCACAGGATACCAGCGCCCTTCCTCGAACGTAACCAGCGGCAGCACGGTAAACCCGACAACGGGCAAAACTTACTACAATAAGAGCACGTATCAGTCCAGCATGCCGACAGGTTCACGTTCCAGCAGCATGTGGCCGATGGTCGGCGCTTTCGCCGCAGGTACATTTCTAGGATCGATGATCCACCCATGGGGCGGTTACTACGGTAACGCATCAATGGGCTATGTGCATCAGCCGTTCTCCTTTTTCTCCATGCTGCTTGATATCATCTTATTGATTGCAGTCATCGCCATTGTGATGAAAGTGGTCAGATCGTTTAGAAGAAGGAGCTACTAATTTATGCAAATCTTTTTGGATCAACAGGACGTAGTCGATTCCGTATGTGTATATATCGCTTCGCAAGATAACCATGGCAACGTTGAAGGCAGTGCCCCGCAGAACGTACACGAAGTCGAGTTGATGTTCGAAGACCGTTATGGCTTCTCCGCCAGAGGGGCGCTGTACGGCAGAAAGCATTATTTGAACCAGCAGCAGCTGATCGACGCGGTATCCGTTTATTTGTCAGCTTACTATTCGTTCCGCGCGGATCGCTTGCTGGTCAAATTAAATTGGGATGAAAATGAGCGCAATATTACCGCGGATGTAATCGTAGAACGCTAATAACACCCAAATCGCCAACTTCCGACTCGCAAGAGACGGACGGTTGGCGATTTTTTTTGCATGGCTGAGGGCCGCCAGGTTGACGACCAACTTACTCACCAGCAGCCATTAGTTTCAACGCCTTGCCATAACGCTTTTATTCGCCTGTAAAGTAGGCTTGGTACTGTTCGCGCAGCGCACGCTTCAAAAATTTGCCCACGGACGAGCGGGGGATTTCCTCTAAAATAATGACGTCGTCAGGCACCCACCACTTGGCAAATTTATTGCCGAGGAAATGAAGCAATTCGTTTTTATCACCGGCCTGCAGAGCTGCATCCTTGAGCACGACAAAAGCGAGCGGACGCTCCTCCCACTTCGGATGTGGGACGCCGATGACACAGGCTTCGAAGACGTTGGGGTGCGCCATTAAGGCATTTTCAAGATCGAGCGAGGAGATCCATTCGCCGCCGCTTTTGACTAAATCTTTGGCGCGGTCAACGAGCTTGACGAAGCCTTCCGCATCGATAACGGCAATATCCCCGGTTTGCAGCCAGCCGTCCTGGAACGAATCCTGGGTGCGGGCGTCCTTGTAATATTCGGTCGCTACCCAGGGGCCGCGGAGCCAAATTTCGCCCATTTCCTGCCCGTTCCAGGCGACCTCGCCGCGCGGTCCGACGATCTTCATATCCAGCCCGGGGACCAGCAAGCCCTGCGTGGCGCGAATGTTGTATTGCTCCTCCGACGGCAATTCTTCCTGATAGCTTTTCAAGCGGGCGACCGTGACAAGCGGTGTTGTTTCTGTCATCCCGTACGCATGGAAAAAAGGGACCTTCAGCTGCTGCTCGTAGCTCTCGATCAGCGCGCGCGGCGCCGCGGAGCCGCCGCAAATGACAGCGCGAAGGCTGGACAAGTCGGCTTGGAGCGACTCCTGCGCCTTCAGCGCAGCTGTCCAAACCGTCGGGACCCCTGCGGCGACTGTGACCTTCTCGTCGGCGATCAGGCGCAGCAGCGCTTCCGGCGTCGGCATCGGGCCGGGGAGCACCTGCTTGCTGCCGAACCAGACGGAGGCGAAGGGGAGCCCCCAGGCGTTGACGTGAAACATCGGCACGATCGGCATGACTGTGTCCCGCTCGGCCAGCCCGAGCGAATCCGCCAGTCCGATGCCGAACGAATGCAGATAGATGCCGCGGTGCGTGTAAACGACGCCTTTGGGATTGCCGGTTGTGGCCGACGTGTAGCACATCCCCGCGGGAGCGTTTTCATGAATGTCGGACGGGAACTTGTACAAGGGATCTGCACCGTCTAGCAGATTCTCGTATAAATAAACCGGATGCAAGAGGGTGTCCGGAAGCTCTTTTTTATCTGTTAGAATGATATAGCCTTCAATGGTCTTCAATTGATCCTTGATCTTCTCGAATAGCGGGAGCAGGCCTTCATCAATCAGCAGGAAACGGTCCTCCGCATGATTGAGAATATACACGATGTGCTCGACAGGTAATCGGATGTTGACCGTGTGGAGCACGGCGCCCATGCACGGAATAGCGAAATAGGCCTCCAGATGATAGTGGTGGTTCCAGGCGAACGTGGCGACGCGGTCCCCTTGATTGACACCCAACTGCTGTAAAGCGCTGGCGAGCTGCTTCGTTCTCCGTCCAAAGTCCGCATACGTATAGCGGTGGATGCCTGAGCTGGTGCGGGATACGATTTCTTTTTTGGCAAACAAGGATTGCGAGCGTTCAAAGACGGTATGCAGCGTTAACGGATAATTCTCCAATACGGTACACCTCCTGGCATGATAAGGCCCCGCGTAAATAGAGCTTCTCTATGGCTAGAATATGTGTACGAGCGCCAGTTTAGGCTAAACAAATTTCGATAAAAAAGCCGCTTCCGCAGCAAGAAAAGCCTTGCTGACAGGAAACGGCTGATTTCGTTCACTTGTTAAACGTCTAAGACAAACTTCTCAATGACATGGCGCACGCCGTCCTCATTGTTGCTGCGGGTCACGTAGTTCGCCAGCTCTTTCAGCTCCGACAACGCATTATCCATCGCCACACCCAGCCCGGCAACCTCCAGCATTTCCCTATCATTCCATGCGTCGCCAAGGGCGATGACCTGCTCCAGCGTGCAGCCGATATGCTCAGCCAGGAAAGTGATCGCATGGCCTTTAGTGCCCTCTTTATGCATGAATTCCAAGTAATGCGGCTTGGATTTGGTGATATGAAGCTTGTCACCGAGCAAAGGCAGGAGCTCCTCACGCAGTCGATCGCAAACTTCGGGCTCGTCGACGATGAGCATTTTAGGCTGAGGAATATCGATCCACTGGCGCAGGTCGCCTACGATATAAGGCGTTTTGGAAAGCCGTACGTAATTTTTGATTTTATCATTATCTTCACCGACATAGAGCTGATCGCCGTGGTACAGCTGCAAGTGCAAATTTCTTTGTTCGCAAAAATCAAGCAGCATCCGCGCGCTCTCGACCGGAACCGTCCGCTCGTAAAGGACTTCCTCGTCAAGCAGGTTTTTGATTAATGCGCCTTGGTAAGTAATAATCGGTACGTTAAGACCGACCTGGTTGGCAATTTTGGCTGCCGAAGGGAAGCTTCTTCCTGTTGCAATCGTCACGGTCACACCTTTAGCGACTGCCTCTTGCATAGCTTGTATCGTTTCTGCGGAAATCGTCAAATCGTCCCGAAGCAGCGTATCATCCAAATCTGTTGCTATCAGCTTGTAATTCATATCGTCCTCTCCGATCCATCAGTGGTCTCTGTGTATTTTACTTCTCTAAGCATAACGGAATGCGCCGGGAATTGCTATAATACAAGCAGGATCGATTTCAGAAAAGAGGGCAAAAGAGATGGCAACACTTTATACGGACAAGCTGGCCGGCCACTTGAGAGCACACCGCAATCCGGAACATGCACCTGATATGGAAGCGTACATGAAGCATCATTTCCCGTTCCTCGGGATTCGAAACCCGCAGCGCGTCGCGCTGACGAAGCAGTTTTGGAAAGATAACGGTCTTCCCAAGGGGGAGGAAGGGATCCGGATTGCTTTGGAGCTGTGGGAGCTGCCCGAGCGTGAATTCGCTTATACGGCCATCCTCATGCTGATCCAGCTGCGCAAGGGATTTAAGTGCGAGGACGTGGATATGCTGGAGCGCTTGGTCGTGACCAACTCATGGTGGGATAGCGTCGACACCATAGCGGACCATTTGATCGGCTACCATCTCCAGCGGTTCCCGGAACTAATTCCTGCGTATGTCGAGAAATGGTTCGCTTCCGATAACATATGGCTGCAGCGAACGGCCATTTTATTCCAGCTGAAGTACAAAGCGAAGACGGACGTTGAGCTGTTATTTGCCTGTATTCGGAGAATGGCGCATTCGAAGGAGTTTTTTATTCGCAAAGCGATTGGTTGGGCACTGCGCGAGTACTCGAAAACAGATGCGGAGGCTGTTCGCCAATTCGTTGCGGAGACGGAGCTTTCCCCGCTAAGTGTAAGAGAAGCGTTGAAAGTTATGCAGCGGAAGGAACAAAAAGCGCAAAGCGTATGAGGTAATGACTCGCATTGCGCGCCGCCCTGGCGTACGGAATCATAGCTTGTAAATTCGCAGGAGATCCACTTGAGCTTGGCTTGTGTGGATTTTTTTTGTTCGGTTAACGTTATAAAACATAACACATATAATAACCAACATAGAAATAAGGTTATATTGTGTTAGTTATATTGACATATTGGTTACATTGTTATAAAGTAATAAAAATATTTCTGCAGTCAACTCACGAAAGCCGTAGGGAGGATGGACAAATGGAAGCCTTAAAGACGGAAGATTGGTTAATAAGATTGCCTAAAGTAGATCTTCACTTGCACCTGGACGGGAGTGTGAAGCCAGAGACCATTCTTGAGCTTGCCCTACATCATGGAATTGATTTGCCAGTCTATGACAAAGACCAATTGATCCCCCATATGCGTGTGAACGATGAGTGCGGTAGTTTATCTGAATACTTGAGCAAATTTCATTTTACGACACGGTTTTTGCAGCTGGCTGAGGCGTTGGAACGTGTCGCTTATGAGGTCGCTCAACAATCCGCCGAGCACAATTGCAAATACGTCGAAGTGCGCTTTGCGCCACAGCTGCACCGTGACATGGGGTTGACAATTGAGGAAACCATTCACCATGTCATTGAAGGGCTGAATCGAGGGCGCAAGGATTTCGGTGTGCGGGCAGGTGTCATTGTCATCTGCATGAGGCACCACGATATCGAGCGTAACCTCGAGGCCGTAACTGCGGCAGCTAAATTCTTAGGCAGCGGGGTTGTCGCTGTTGACTTGGCGGGCGATGAAGCCTCTTACCCGCCTGAGTTCTTCCGCGATGTGTTTGCCGAGTCGAAGCGGTTAGGCCTGCCGGTCACCATCCATGCCGGCGAGGCGGCTGGAGCGGCCAATGTGTATGAAGCCGTTGCCAACCTCGGTGCTGCCCGAATCGGCCATGGCGTACGGCTAAGAGAAAACGCGTCGATTCTCGAACTCGTGAGGAACCGCCGTATCCCGCTGGAAATGTGCCCGATCAGCAACATTCAAACCAAAGCAGTCCCCAGCTGGGAATCATACCCGATTCGCGAATATCTCGAGCAGGGGTTGTTGGTAACAATCAATACTGATAACCCGAGTGTGTCGGGCACCAACATTACCAAGGAATACCGCGTGCTTGCCGACCGCTTCGGTTTCACGGCTCCAGAGCTGGTGAAACTGATCATGAACGGCGTCGAAGCCGCCTTCCTGGAAGAAAGCGACAAGCGGATCCTCCGCTGTGAGATGGAAAATGAAATCAGCCGTCTAGGGCTGCTGAACTGACACGTAACCTGCTGCATCTTTGGATGCTGCAGGTTTTTTTAGTGATTGCACGCCGCCGACCTTCTCGGCGGCCGTATCACGCAGCTTCCATCTGTCCTCCACGCTATCCCCTTCGCTCAGGAACATCCCGTTCGCGCCCAACGTGCTCTTACAGTGTGTTGCTGCTTTCACCACTATCCCTTACGCTCAGGAACGTCCCGTTAGCTCCAGTCACACCTCCACAATTGCGTCTTACTACAAGCCCTTCCGCACATGCAACTCGGTTCTTTCTGAGTCAATGGGATAGTGTCGAGAACTATCTCTTAATCACATGCAACTCGGATCGTTCTGAGTCGAAGGGATAGTGGCCAGAAGAAAGAGAATACTAACTGCTGCGAAGCTCCGCTTTTGGCCGAGACAGCGTACACTCCATAAATTTTTATAAAAACTACGTTGACAATATAGGGTAGGGGGGTATACTATATAAATATCAATTACATCTCTTTCATGAAATCGAGGTGCATCATCGATGAATATAGGGTCAACAGCATCACCTTCAACATCAACATCACCACCCTCGTCCACAACGCCAAGCGATACACAGCAAGCCTCTTTCCAAATAACGGGGATGACCTGTGCAGCATGCGCAGCCCGGATTGAAAAAGGGCTCACCCGCATGTCAGGCGTAGCGGAGGCCAATGTGAACCTGGCGATGGAGACGGCCCGGGTCGTCTTCGACCCAGCGGCAGTATCGACGGCCGACATTGAGCAAAAAGTGGCGAAGCTCGGCTACGGAGCAGCTGTGAAGCAAGATATGCAGGACCCCGCTGAACGCAGAGCCGGCGAGATCCGCAAACACCAGCGTAAGCTGTGGATCTCCGCGATCCTTTCGTTTCCGTTGTTGTGGGCAATGGTCGGCCACTTTTCGTTCACGTCGTGGATCTGGCTGCCCGAACCGCTAATGAACCCCTGGGTTCAGCTGGCGCTGGCCACACCGGTTCAGTTCTACATTGGCCGACAGTTTTATATCGGCGCCTATAAGGCATTGCGCAATCTGAGCGCGAACATGGATGTCCTGGTAGCGCTGGGAACATCGGCGGCTTACCTGTACAGCTTATATTTGACCCTGGATTGGGCGACATCAAGTAGTGCGGGGCACGGGCATACCCCGGAGCTGTATTTTGAAACCAGTGCGATTCTGATCACACTTGTGATTATGGGCAAATTGTTTGAGGCGCTTGCGAAAGGGCGCACATCAGAAGCAATTAAGTCGCTCATGGGGCTGCAAGCCAAAACAGCGCTGGTGCTGCGTGGCGAGTCTCCTGTTACAATCCCGCTGGATGCTGTTGTTCCTGGGGATATCGTTATCGTGAAGCCGGGCGAGAAGGTGCCTGTGGATGGCCGAGTGCTGGAAGGTGTTTCATCCGTCGATGAATCGATGCTCACAGGAGAAAGTATTCCTGTAGAGAAGCAGGCAGGCGATACCGTTATCGGCGCAACCGTTAATAAAAACGGGATGCTGAAGGTGAAAGCGACCAAGGTCGGTCGGGAGAGCGCACTGGCGCAGATTATTAAAACCGTCGAAGAAGCGCAAGGCTCGAAAGCGGCCATTCAGCGCATTGCGGACGTGATATCGGGGATTTTTGTCCCGATTGTTGTTGGGATCGCCTTGATTGCTTTCGTCGTCTGGTACTTCTGGGCATCGCCTGGCGATTTTGCAGGGGCGCTGGAGAAAGCGATCGCCATCCTTGTCATCGCCTGTCCCTGTGCGCTTGGTCTAGCGACGCCGACCTCTATCATGGCTGGTTCAGGCAGAGCTGCTGAACTCGGCATTCTGTTTAAAGGTGGTGAGCATCTGGAGTCGGCGCACAAAGTTGACGTTGTCCTGTTGGATAAAACAGGAACCGTCACGAAAGGCAAGCCGGAGCTCACTGATGTGCGGGTGGAACATACAGCGCGTACGGAGCACTCGGACCTGGATTTCCTGTGCTGGCTAGGTGCGGCCGAGAAGAACTCCGAGCACCCGCTGGCTGAGGCGATCGTCGAGGGAATCCGCCAGAAAAATCCGGGCCTTACCCTGCCAGATGCCGCATCGTTTGAGGCCATACCGGGGTACGGCGTACGCGCTGTTGTTGAAGGCCGGGAAGTGCTCGTAGGTACGCGGAAGCTGATGGCTAAGCATGCGGTCGATGTGCAGCAGGCAGCGATGTCCAAGATGATGCAGCTTGAAGCAGAAGGGAAGACGGCAATGCTTGTCGCGGTGGACGGCGGTTATGCAGGTATAGTGGCAGTCGCTGATACGATCAAGGAAACCTCAGCGGCGGCTGTGGCCCGTTTGCACGATATGGGGCTGCAAGTTGTGATGATGACCGGGGATAATCAGCGTACAGCGGAAGCGATCGCTCGCCAAGCGGGAATCGATCGGGTGCTAGCCGAGGTGCTGCCGGAGGATAAAGCGGCAGAGGTGAAGAAGCTGCAGGCGCAAGGATTGCGGGTCGCCATGGTCGGTGACGGCATCAATGATGCGCCAGCACTGGCAATGGCCGATATTGGCATGGCCATCGGCACGGGTACGGATGTCGCCATGGAGGCGGCAGATGTGACGTTGATGCGCGGCGACTTGCGCAGCATCGCCGATGCCATTCTCATGAGCCGCCGCACGATGCGCAACATCAGGCAGAACCTGTTTTGGGCGCTTGGTTATAACGCCCTGGGCATCCCGGTTGCGGCACTCGGCCTGCTTGAGCCTTGGGTCGCCGGAGCCGCGATGGCGCTCAGCTCGGTGTCGGTGGTGCTGAACGCGCTTCGCCTGCAGCGGGTGAAACTTTGAACTAACGCGCTTTCCCGTCTTTCTTTCCGCCGCACTTGACAATATACGGTGTGGGGGTATGATGGAAGAAAAATAGTAAGGAGTTTTCCTCATGGACCATGTTGCGGAAACCGATGCGAACCATTGTCACCATGGTGATGGAGAACGCAAAAGCCATCACTCCGACAAGCTCAAGTCAGATTTGATCAAACGTTTGAACCGGATCGAAGGCCAAGTCCGAGGGGTGAAGGGGCTCATTGAGAAGGATACGTATTGTGATGATGTCCTTCATCAAATTGCGGCTATTCAATCCGCTTTGAACGGTGTCGGCAAGCTGCTCTTAGCCGGTCACTTGAAAAGCTGCGTCGTCGAAAGGATCCAGGAAGGTGATATGGACGTCGTCGACGAGCTGTTGAAAACAATGAACACTTTAATGAAATAACGAGTCAAATAAAAGGAGCGATGGAGATGTCGACAATTATTTTAAAAGTAGAAGGTATGACTTGCAATCACTGTGTGAGCGCTGTGGAGAAGGCAGTCAAAGAAGCGGGGGCTAATGGAAAAGTCAGCTTGGCGAGCAAGCAAGTAGAAGTGCAATATGACGAGTCGAAGGTCAATGTCGAGGCGATCAAGGAAGCAATTGAAGAGCAAGGATACGACGTGGTGCAATAATGAAAAAAATCAGTTTGATCCTGCTCGCCGCTGTGTTCCTGTTGTCCGCATGCTCTAAGGCCGTTCAGAGCCCCGCACATGCCGGTCATCAAGGCGGCGATTCCGAGCACATAGCTGATGATACGCAGGCTGTATTCCAAGCGGCTGATCTTGTAAAGGCGAAGCAGGACGCGCAGCTGAATATTCAAATCAATGGAAAAGACGGCAAGCCGATCGATCAATTTGATCTGAATCATGAAAAGAAGATGCATTTAATTGCGGTTAGCAAGGATCTCAGCTTTTATAGGCATTTGCACCCGGAGTATAAGGGGAATGGATTGTTTACCATAACTACACAATTCCCGGCTGGCGGCGAGTATCGTTTATTTGCGGATTATGTGCCGAGCGGCAAAGCGCAGACGGTTAAGAACGATACCTTAAAAGTCCAAGGTGATGCGCCGCAGGCTGCTGTTCTTCAAGCGGAGACCACCTGGGTGAAGACGGTCGAAGGGAACGTTGTGACCTTATCCTTTGATCATCTTATGGCCGGCATGGAAGTTAGCCTCAATTATACGATTAAGGACGCGCGAACCGGATCGCCTGTTAAGGATTTGCAGCCTTATCTGGGCGCAGTGGGGCATGTCGTTATTTTAGATGAATCGGCCACGCAATATTTACATGTACACCCGACTGATGAGAAGTCCACTGGACCTGAAGCGACGTTTAAGACGACATTCCCCAAAAGTGGAACGTACAAAGTCTGGGGCGAGTTTCAGCGCAGCGGCAAAGTGATCACGGTGCCGTTCGTCGTGAAGGTGCCATAAGCAAAGCAGCATATTAAATAACAGGAAGATCGCAAAGCTGTGTACCGGCTGAGCGATCTTTTTTGCGGTTAAGCATTTTCTGGCGGATGTGCCCATATAGTTGCAAGTAAGCGAGCGTATTTGCGATGGGAGGAATGGACGAGTTGAAGGCAGAGACGGATCTTCAGCAAGTCAAGCTTGAAATAGAAGGAATGACCTGTGCCGCTTGCTCGGCGAGAATCGAGAAGGTGGTCAGCAAAATCGACGGCGTTCACGAGATTGCGGTGAATTTGACGATGGGGCGTGCGGCGCTTGTCATTGAACCTCAGCGTGTCGCCGACAGCCGGATCATCGAGCGGATCGAGCAACTTGGCTACAAGGCCAAACGTTTGGAAGAAGGCGGCAAGCGGGCGGAGGAAATTGCCGGACTTGGATTCAAATTAACCGTGGCCGTATTGCTCACGCTCCCGCTGCTTTGGGCGATGGTGCGCCACTACACGTTTAGTTCAGGTATATGGATTCCCGAGCTGTTTTTACAGCCGTGGTTTCAGTGGCTGATGGCGACGCCGGTGCAGTTCGTCATCGGAGCTCCCTTTTACTTCAATGCCTACAAGGCTTTAAAGCATAAGACCGCCAACATGGATGTACTTGTCGCGCTCAGTACGTCCTGTGCTTATTTATACAGTCACTACATGACGATGTACATGCTGCGCAATGGAGAGTCGAACCCGCATGCCGTTTATTTTGAGACAAGCGCCATGATTATTACGGTTGTTTTATTTGGTAAATGGCTGGAATTATCCGCGAAAAAGCGGACGATGCGCTCGATTCGGCGGCTGGAGCAGCTGAAGCCGGAGAAGGTGACGTTGCTCCAGGGCGTAACAAGGGTTAGCGTGCCTCTTGAACAAGTCCAGGTAGGAGACAATGTGCTCGTCCTCCCGGGGGAAACCGTCCCTCTCGATGGACAAGTGCTGGAGGGGCGCTCCACAGTCGACGAATCTTTTGTCACGGGCGAATCGGTGCCCGCCGAGAAGCGCCGGCATGAGCGACTGATCGGCGGATCGTGGAACATTGACGGGATGCTGGTCATGCGTGTGACAGCCACAGGAACGAATACGGCGCTGGCCAAAATGATCAGCCTGATGGAGGATGCACAGGGCTTCAAGGCGGAAATCGCCCGCGTGGCAGACCGCATCGCTGCTCTATTCGTCCCGGCGGTGCTGACCCTCGCCTTGCTGACCCTGTGCGCGTGGGTGCTGTGGCTCGCTCCCGGGGATTTCAGCGGTGCGTTATTTAAAGCGATCGCCGTGCTGGTGATTGCCTGCCCGTGCGCGCTGGGTCTGGCGACTCCGACATCGATTCTGGTCGGCACGAGCCGTGCGGCGGATGCGGGCATTTTGTTCAAGGAAGGCAAAGATGTCGAGCGGCTGCAGCAGGTCGATGTCGTGATTTTGGATAAAACCGGGACGATCACCGGGGGGATGCCGCGGGTCACGGATATCATCGGCGAGCCGGGAGAAGAGCACCGTCTGCTGCGTCTGGCGGCAGTGGCGGAGCAGCCGGCCGAGCACCCGTATGCGAAGGCAATCGTGAGGGAAGCTGTGCGCAGGCGTTTGCATGTGAAAGAGCCTGAAGGTTTTCAAAATTTCGCCGGGCTTGGTGTTTGCTCCCAAGTGGAGCAGCATCAAGTTACGGTGGGCTCCAAATATTTGATGAAAAAGCAGGGAATCTCCATCGACAAGTTTGGTGAAATGCGGGAACGTCTGGAAGCGGAAGGAAAGACGATTCTGTATGTAGCTGTTGATAGCGTTGTCAACGGTGTGTTCGGGATTGCCGATACGATGAAGACATCCAGTCCCCGGGCGATACGGCGCTTAAAGAAACTGAAGACCGAGGTCATGATGGTGACCGGGGATCAGTGGAAGACGGCTAAAACGATTGCGGCGAAGGCGGGCATTTCGCTTGTGCATGCGGAAATGATGCCGCAGGATAAAGTCGCGCTCATCCGCAACCTGCAGCGCCGGGGGAAGCGGGTCGCGATGGTCGGAGACGGCATCAATGACGCTCCGGCGCTGGCGGCAGCGGATGTCGGCATCGCGGTTGGCACAGGTGCCGATGTGGCCAAAGATGCGGCCGATGTGAATTTGCTGCACAGCGATTTGGGCGGCATTGCTGACGCGATCGCCATCAGCCGGGCGACGATGCGCAATATAAAGCAAAATCTCGGTTTTGCGCTGCTTTACAACGTGCTGGCGATCCCGCTCGCTTTCATGGGCTGGATGGCGCCTTGGATAGCCGGCACGGCTATGGCGCTCAGCTCCGTCTCTGTCGTCGCCAACGCCTTGCGGCTGCAGCGCGCGTCATGGCGGAGCTAGACCCACAGAGGAGGTGGTCTATCCCGATGACAGCGCAAACCTTATGGCTCGTAGCTTTGACGGGCCTGCTGGGGGCTCCGCATTGTATCGGCATGTGCGGCGGCACGATGACTTCCCTGACCTTGCAAGCGCGGGGAAGTGCGTTGGCCGTCATCTTGGCCTATAATTGCGGCCGTATTCTCACTTACACCTGCATCGGCGCCTTCATGGGCGGTGCAGGTTCATTTGTTGACGGCGCTGCGCAGCTGACCGGCTTGCAAGGCTTTGCCAGCCTGCTCGGCGGCGTGCTCATCTTGCTGTGGACGTACCGCAAGCTGGCCATTCCGCTGGCGGAATGGGGCCCGCTGCGCTTGGCGTCCGCACAGCGGCTGCTCACCCGCCTTCGGGCAAGCCAAAGCTCCGGCGCCGTCTTTGCCACGGGCGTACTGCTCGGTTTTTTGCCATGCGGCTTGACCTACGCCATGGAGATCAATGCCGTGACAAGCGCAAGCGCGTGGCAGGGCGGCCTCATTATGCTCGTCTTCGGCCTCGCGACGCTGCCGGCACTGGCTATCACCGGCCTGCTCGCCGGTTGGATCAAAAAATCGCTGCGCACGCGCATCCTGATACTCGGTCAATGGGCAGCTACATTGATCGGAATACTCGCGATTATGCGCGGCTTAGCCGCCAACGGATGGATCCCTTCGATCCATCCTTGGCTGTGGTGAGCGGTTAGCGAATCGTCGCGAACGGGTGCTTCACCTGCAGGCGCTGCCCATCCACTTGTATCGTAATGTCCGCCATCCACGAGCCGGGCATGAGCGGAACGGCCTCGGCTTGGTAGACGCCCGGCGCAGACGCCGGAGCCGCTTCTCCGGATACCGTCCCGCAGAACATGCTCGGCATGAACAGCTCGTAGCTGATCTTGGCCGCCGATACAGCCTCCCCGTCTGCCCGATGGAGCCGGACGGTCAGCGGATTAGGCTTTAGCAGCAGTGCCGGGGCTTTTTCCATGACGACTTCAACGATATATCCGTCCGTTTCCGTCACCGTCGTCTGAGCGCCTGTCGGCGCGTCGCGCTTCCCATTGTGGAGCCAAATGAAAAGCAACACCATACACAGCAAAAGGAGAATCGAGAGTTTTCCTATGATTGATTTTTTCATGCTGGGCAAAGCCTCCTATCGGCAGACGCATACCGAATTGTATGCGGGAAGCGTGCAAATCAGATATTTTTCCGTGAGAATCCGTTGAGAACGCGAACGATTTGGGCTGTTTGAATGCGAAGTCATAGGGGGGGCGATTGCAAATTGGGGGGATTTGTAAAATGCCCGAATCGATGGACTTTTCAGCCGTAGAGAATTTGACGACTATTCCAGGAAAGCTCATATCCGGCCGGTACCGGCGACTGAGACGATATCACGTGAAACGATCGAAAGGAACGAGGGAATTTTATTTATCCGTGACCTTGCAGGGAAGGGGCCAGTTTCATAGCGGCAAGAATACCTGTGAGTGTCTGGAAAAGGAAATGACGCTGATCACTCTGGGAACACCGTATTTTTACGGAACGGCAGCTAACACCGTTTGGGAATTTTATTAGTGCCATTTTCCCCCTAAAGAGGAGTGGTTGCCCCTGCAGCAACTGCCTGAGGCTATTCAGGGAATCCGCTGCGCCAGTTTCAGCAACGACAGGGATTGGTTGCGGGTGAAAGCGGCTTTCAGCAATCGAGTTGCCGATAACGAGCAGAGCGATTTATTCTCGGAACGTTTGGGGGTTCATGGGCTGGAAGAAATTTTGCTGTTAATTTTCAAAAGCGCGGCAGTGATCAAAAATCCGATGGCCCCCCGCATTGAGTACGCGGTTCAGTGGATTACGCAGCATTATATGCAGCCGTATCGCGTGGCTGAATTAGCGTCAAGCGTGAACCTGTCACCTTCCCGGTTTGCTCATTTGTTTAGAAGGCAGACGGGGGAAATTAAATCCGTTATGGACATGCTGAATAAAATACGGATGCGGGTAGCAAAAAAGCTGCTCGAAACCTCGTCGCTGTCGATTGCCGAGATTGCCGAAGAGGCGGGGTTTAATCATCCGTTTTACTTTTCGCGGCAGTCTGCGGCGTTCTATGGCAAGCCTCCAGCCCTCTTCCGCGAGCACTTGCAGCATGCGAATAACGAATAAAAAACGGCTGCGTAACTTGCGAAATAATGCAGACAACGGCTATGTTCCTGCGCAAAACTGCTGATCTGTGTAGATCGTATAACTGTTCGCCTTTTTGTATCAGACAAGGGATATGTTACGATGAATTGGCTAGTTACTTTATTGGAAAAGAGGGCTTCTTATCAATGCCTACTTATATTATCACTGGCGGTTCCAAAGGACTCGGAGCTGCGATCGTGTCGCAGCTCTTGCAGCAGGGCGCTGCGGTGCATTACATCGCCCGCAGCGAGAATGAGCGTTTGTGCCAGGAGGCGGATCGTGCGGAAGGGTCATTGACCTTCCATACGTACGATTTGGCGCAAACGGATGGCTTAGATTCGCTGCTTGAGCGAATCCTGGAGCAAGTGGATGCAGCGGATTCTATCACGCTCATCAACAACGCCGGCACGCTTGCACCGATGACGCTGCTCGGCCGGGCAAGCACTGCAGACCTGCAGCTGAGCTTGCAGGTCAATCTCGTCGCGCCGATGCTGCTCACGAACAGCTTCATCCGGCAGACCGAGGGTCTGCCGGTGCTGAAGCGGGTCGTGAATTTGTCCTCCGGCGCGGGCAAAAAGCCGTATCCCGGCTGGGGTGCCTACTGCACCGCCAAAGCCGGGATCGATATGCTGACGCGCTGCGCCGGCGTCGAGCAGGAAGGTCTTGACCACCCGGTGGAGGTGATTTCCATCGCACCGGGTGTTGTTGATACGGAGATGCAGCAGCAGATTCGTGCTGCATCGGAGGCGGACTTCCCGCAGGTAGGCCGCTTCATTCAACTGAAGGAGCAGGGCGAGCTTCAGACGCCGGAAGCGACAGCAGCGCAGCTGCTGCGTCTGCTCGATGCGAACGCGTTCATGTCCGGCGAGGTCGCCGATCTGCGCACGAAGAACGCGCCGTAAGCCGGCGCTCAGCACACCTCTGCTGCTTGCGGCGCCCACTCAGAAGTGGCTGACCGGCCGCCCTCCTCTAAAGCGACAAACCCGCTTTAGAAGTACGGCGCCACCGCAGGCCTGCCCATGCTGCCGGCGTCCGCCCTTTACGAGGCCTGCGCTTACCGGCGGGCACACAGCAAAAAGAGCTAAACGCATCCAAGCGCTTAGCTCTTATATTTATTGAATGCTG
>Ga0209566_100214_pt1 | contig 58832 bp, 26 predicted proteins | sample Araplavi_mTSA_r2_2_FD_184287 | JGI IMG/M metagenome (GOLD analysis project Ga0209566, IMG submission 184287) | Arabidopsis root microbial communities from North Carolina, USA - plate scrape CL_Cvi_mTSA_r2 (SPAdes) (version 2) | ecosystem: Host-associated > Plants > Roots > Endosphere | place...
CTCCGGGCGATGACGCTCGTATCGCGCATTCATCAGACGCTGGAGGCGGAGGTGCCGCTGCGGCAATTGTTCCTCTCGCCAACGATTGAAAGCTTGGCGGCTGCACTGGAGGCGGCGGAAGGCCGCGCATTTGAAGCGCTCGTGCCCGCCCCAGCGCAGGCGGCGTATCCACTGTCGTCTGCGCAAAAACGGCTGTATGTGCTGCAGCAGCTGGAGGGTGCCGAACTGAGCTACAACATGCCCGCTGCGCTGCGCCTGACGGGGACGTTGGATCGCCAGCGGCTGGAATCCGCCCTCCAGGCGCTCATCGCCCGCCATGAATCGCTGCGCACGGCGTTTGCGGCGGTAGACGGCGAGCCGATGCAGCGCATCGTAGAGGCTCCGGACTTCACCGTCGTATACGAGGAGGCGAGAGGAGCCGAGGCGCAGGCGTCCATTCATAGCTTCCTCCGTCCGTTTGACCTTGGCGTTGCGCCGCTGCTGCGGACGACGGTGGTGCGGCTGGAGGAAACGGATCACGTGCTGTTGTTCGATATGCACCATATTATTTCTGACGGCACCTCGATGAACATTTTGGTGCAGGAATTGACGAAGCTGTATGCGGGAGAAGAATTGGAACCGCTGCGTTTGCAATACAAAGATTATGCGCTCTGGCAGCAAGGGTACCGGCAAAGTGCGGCCTACCGGAAGATGGAAAGCTACTGGCTAAGCCAGTTTGAAGAGTTTGCAGGCGAGCTGCCGGTACTGAGCTTGCCAACGGATGCTCCGCGACCGGCGGTGCGCAGCTTCGAGGGGGATCGGGTCGATTTCGAGCTGGACAGTGTGCTGGCCGAAGCGGTCAGAGAGCTGGCCCGGGAAAGCGGCGCGACCGTGTATATGGTGCTGCTGGCCGCGTACAGCGCCCTGCTGGGGCGGTTAAGCGGTCAAGAAGAACTGATCGTAGGTACGTCGATCGCCGGACGTTCCCATGCGGATCTGCAAGGGATGCTGGGGATGTTTGTAAACACGCTGGCGCTGCGGATGAACCCGTCCGGAGAAAAGCCGTTCTCGGCTTACTTAGAGGAAGTGAAGCAGACGGCGCTAGGCGCATTGGAGCATGGAGACTACCCGTTCGAGGAACTGGTGGAGCAGGTTGTGAAGCAGCGGGATATGAGTCGAAACCCGTTGTTCGATGCCATGCTGGTGCTGCAAAACACCGAGCAGGCCGATTTGGAACTGGCGGGTCTGCAATGGACGCCGTATCCGATGGAGAGCGGAGCAGCAAAATTCGACTTGACGCTGTCGGTCAGCGAGCACGAGCAGGGGATGCGATGCTCCCTGGAATATGCGTCGAAACTATTCGAACGGAAGACGATCGAGCGCTGGACGGGCAACTTTACTGAGCTGCTGCGTCAAGCAGTCCGTCATCCGCAGGCGATGCTGGGAAGCATCGAGGTGCTTACGGCTGGCGAGCGGGAAGAGCTGCTGGTGGCGTTCAACGATACGGCGGTGGAGCTGCCGGCGGAAGCGACGGTGCATACGCTGTTCGAACGGCAGGCTGCATGGACCCCGGATGCGTTAGCTGTGGCATTTGAAGATAGGCAACTGACGTACCGGGAGTTGAACGAGCGGGCGAACCGCTTGGCGAGAAGATTGCAAGCGCAAGGGGTGCGGCGTGAGCAGTTGGTAGGCATCATGGCCGAACGCTCGCTGGAGATGATTGTGGGCATACTGGCGATCCTAAAAGCCGGTGGAGCGTATGTGCCGATTGATCCCGAGTACCCTCAGGAACGCATCTCCTATATGTTAGAGGATTCCGGGGCGCAGGTGCTGCTGATTCAGAAGCATTTGAAGGAGAGGGCTTCTTTTGCGGGAATCAAGGTGGAACTGGAAGAGGAGCCGTTGTCTGGCGCAGAAGAATACTTCGCGAACAGTGCGAACTTGGCAATGGCGGCAATGGCCGACGATTTGGCGTACATCATCTACACGTCGGGTTCAACAGGAACGCCTAAAGGGGTATGCGTGACGCATCGCGGGGTTGTCAGACTTGTTTCGTCATCGAATTATGTGGACATTAGCGAACAAGACGTATTTTTGCAGGGATCAACGATTTCCTTTGACGCTGCGACGTTTGAGATATGGGGCAGCCTGCTGAATGGTGCTGCGCTGGCGATTTTGCCGCCCGGCAAATTGTCGCTAACGGACTGGGTGCAGGCGATTCAGCAGCATCACGTCAGTATTTTGTGGCTAACGGCTGGCTTGTTTCATGTAATGGTGGAAGAGCAGTTGGAAGGTTTGTACGGGGTGAAGCAACTGCTGGTTGGCGGTGACGTTGTTTCGAGGCCGCATGCGAAAAAAGTGTTGGAGCGATTTAGCGATATACGGCTGATCAACGGTTACGGCCCGACGGAAAACACAACGTTTACGTGCTGCCATGAAATCCGGATGTCGGATGTGGAACGCGCGTCGATTCCGATCGGCCGTCCGATCAGCAACACGCAAGTATACGTGCTGGGCAGAGCCAAAGAGATATTGCCTATTGGCGTAATTGGAGAGTTGTATACCGGCGGCAGTGGACTGGCACGCGAATACTTGAACAATCCGGAGTTAACAGCGGTGAAGTTTGTGGAGCATCCGTTTGCAGCGGGCGAGCGGTTGTACCGAACAGGCGATTTGGCCCGCTGGCTTCCGGATGGAACAATAGAGTATGCAGGTCGCATGGACGATCAGGTGAAAATCCGCGGTTACCGTATTGAGCTTGGAGAAATCGAAGCGCAGCTTCTTCGCGTAACGGACGTTCAGGAAGCGGTGGTCATCGCCCGCGAGGACGAAACTGGCCGGAAGACGCTGTGTGCGTACATCAAAGCGAAACGTGATCTAGAAGCCGATGAACTCCGAAACCCTTTGGCGCAAAAGCTGCCAGGTTACATGATCCCGTCGTACTTCGTGCAACTTGCGCAGATGCCGCTGACGCCCAACGGGAAAGTGGACCGCAAAGCGCTGCCTGAGCCGGTAGCAGGCATGAGTGCGGGGACGGAATACGTCGCCCCGCGCACGGGCGAAGAAAAAGCGCTCGTGTCCGTTTGGCAGTCGGTGCTGGGCGTAGAGAAGATTGGGATCCTTGATCATTTCTTCGAGCTTGGCGGCGATTCAATCAAAGCGATTCAAGTCGCTTCGCGGCTATTGCAAGCCGGGTATAAGGTCGAGATGAAAGATCTGTTCCGCTATCCGGTCGTCTCCGAGCTTAGCTCCCAGATGACGGCGGTCACTCGCCGTGCGGAACAAGAAGAGGTGCATGGTCCAGTGCCGCTTACGCCAATCCAGCGCTGGTTTGTGCAGCATGATCCTGTGGATCTGCATTATTTTAACCACGCGGTCATGCTGCACCGGGAAGACCGGTTCGACATCGATGCGCTTCGCCTGACGATGCAGCGCATCGCTAGGCATCACGACGCGCTGCGGATGATTGTCACGCAGACGGAAGACGGCTACGCTGCTTGGAACCGCAGCGGGGAAGACGGCGAAGGCTACAGTCTGGACGTATTTGACTTCTGTGGCGAAGAGGATTGGAGCAAGCGGGTCGAGACGGAGGCCAGCAAGCTGCAGGCCAGCTTCTCGCTAGCCGCCGGTCCGCTCCTGAAACTGGGCTTGTTCCAGTGCCCGGACGGGGATCATTTGCTGATCGTGATTCATCATTGGGTTGTCGACGGAGTATCTTGGCGCATCCTTTTTGAGGATATCGCGTCAGCATACGAACAAGCGGCGCAAGGACAGGACATTCGGCTGCCGCTGAAAACGGACTCGTTTCAAATGTGGTCGCGGCAGCTTGGCGCCTATGCGGCAAGTCCGGCGATGGAGGCGCAGCGCGCTTACTGGCAATCAATTGTAGAGAAGGGCATAATGCCTCTGCCGAAAGATGATGAGCAAGGCGCGTCTACGCTAGCCGCCAGCCAGACGCTGACGGTGGAGTGGTCGCAGGCACAGACGCAGCAATTGTTGAAAGAAGCACACCGGGCCTACGGGACGGAGGTCAACGATCTGTTGCTGACCGCATTGGCGATGGCGGTTCAAGCGTGGAGCGGACTCGAACGCGTGGCAGTCTTGCTGGAAGGACACGGCCGAGAAACGATCGCGGCGGATGTGGATGTAAGCCGGACGGTCGGCTGGTTTACGAGCGCGTATCCGGTGGTGTTGGAGATCGAGCCGGAGATGAGCCTGCCGCAGCGGATCAAGCGCGTGAAGGAAACGCTGCGGGCGATTCCGCAAAAAGGGCTCGGCTACGGTCTTCTGCGCTACATGTCCGCGTCGGAAGAGGCGAAGTGGGCGTGCGATCCTGACATTTCGTTCAACTATTTGGGACAGTTCGATCAGGATTTGGAGCACAGCGCGCTGCGAATCTCGCCGCTTTCTACAGGCGAGGCGATAAGTGGCCGAAGACAGCGTGCGTCGGCACTGGAATGCAACGGCATGATCGCCGAAGGAGCGCTTCGTCTGCACATCAGCTACAGCGCGGAGCAGTACCGCCAAGCGACGATGGACGAGTTCGCGCACGAGTTGCAGATCAGCTTGCGAGAACTGCTCGCCCATTGTGTCGCGCAGGAGAGAACGGAATTGACGCCAAGCGATTTGCTGCAGCCTGGCTTTACGCAAGAAGAGCTGGATGCGCTCATGCAGCGGAGCGCAGCGTTAGGTGAGATCGAAGATGTGTACGCGCTGACGCCGATGCAGCAAGGAATGCTGTTCCACAGCCGCCTGGATCCGCAAGCCGGCGCCTACGTGAATCAGATCCATCTGACCCTGCAAGGCGAGCTGCAGCCGACAGTGTTTGAACAAAGCTGGCAAACCGTCGTGCAGCGGCATGCGGTGCTGCGAACGAGCATCGACAGTGAGTGGCGAAGTGAGCCGCTGCAAGTTGTGTACCGGAAGCGGCCGTTTACAATCGCCTATCGCGATCTGTCGATGCACGACGTTGGCGAGCAGGCAGCCTGCATAGCGCAGTGGAAGTCGGACGACCGGAAGCAAGGCTTTGCGGCAGCGTCGGAGAGCCTGATGCGTGTGGCGGTGCTCCGCACAGGAGAGCAAACCCACGAGGTGTTATGGAGCTTCCATCACCTGTTGATGGACGGTTGGTGCTTGCCGCTGGTCATGGAAGAAGTGTTGGGGATTTACAACGCCTTGCGCGCCGGAGAAGAGGCGCTGTTACGCAGCGTCCGCCCGTACCGCGACTATATCCGCTGGCTGTTCGAACAGGACGGGAATTCGGCACGAAGCTACTGGAAGGAGCAGTTTGGGGGTACCGAAGCGCTGTCTGCGCTGCCGAAGCGGCAGCGTCAGGCGCAAGGCTATGAAGCGAAACGCGTGAGCTGGATCGTCCCTCGGGAGCAGAGCAAAGCCATCGCACTGGCGGCCACTGCGCACGGCGTAACGGTGAGCACGCTGCTGCAAACGGCATGGGGACTGGTGCTGCACGCCTACAGTGGCGGACGGGATGCGGTATTTGGCGGCGTCGTATCGGGCAGACCGGCAGACCTGCCTGGCGTGGAAGGAATGATCGGACTGTTCATCAATACGCTGCCTGTTCGGGTAACGTGCGAGGGACAGGAGACGGTTGCTCACATGCTGCGCCGTATGCAGGCGCAGGCGCTGGCATCGCAAGGGTACGCCTACTATCCGCTGCACGAGATCCAGGCGCAGTGCGCCGGAACGAGAGAACTGTTCGACCATATTCTTGTGTTCGAGAACTATCCGATGCAAACCGCGCAGGCGGAAGCGTCAGCGGATGCAAGCGGACTGGAAATTACGGGGGTTCAAGCGGACGAACAAACGAATTATGACCTGAATGTGATGATTCAGCCGGGAGAAGAGCTGCACATTCATTTCGATTACAACGGACAGGTGTACGAGCAAGGGACGATGGAGCGCTTGCAAGGTCACTGGATGCGGATGGTAGAGCAGATCTTGTCCACCCCGAACGTGGCGGTAGAGAAGCTGGAACTGCTGACGGCTGAAGAGCGGGAAGAGCTGTTGGTGACATTCAACGATACGGCGGTAGCGCTGCCTGAGGAAGCGACGGTGCATGGGCTGTTCGAACAGCAGGCTGCACGGACGCCGGAGCAGCCGGCGCTCGTAAGCGGAGAGGCGGTATGGACGTACGGCGGGCTGGAGGCTCGAGCCAACCGCATCGCCGGCTGGCTGCGTGCCCACGGGGTGAGAAGCGAAGACCGCGTCGGCGTGCTGCTCGGCCGTTCACCTCAACTGATCGCCGCTCTGCTGGGCGTGCTGAAAGCCGGCGCGGCCTATGTGCCGCTAGACCCAGCGCTGCCAGCAGCGCGCATCGAGGGAATGATCCAGGATGCCGGCATCCAAATTCTGCTGAGCGAAGGGACGCAGACAGAAACGGTGGCAGACTGGGGAGAAACACCGCTGCGGCATGTCCTGTGCTTGAATGAGGAACGCTCCGCCGTTACGGAAATAGCCGCTACGGATGTCAAAGAGAAGAAGGAACGCATGACCGCTACGGATGTCGAAGGGAAGAAGGAATGCATGGCCGCCATGGATGCCGAAGGGCAGAAGAATTGCTCCGCCATGGTGAGGTTCGCTTCCGCGGAAGAACTGGAAACTTATTCTCCGGCATCCATGGGATCAACGGATGTACAGACAACCCCGATGAACAGCGCGTATGTGATCTACACGTCGGGTACCACCGGCAAGCCAAAAGGCGTGGTGGTGGAGCACCGGAACGTTGTGAACTTTATCACGGCGATGGTGCGCTCGCTGCCGTTTGCGCCGTCTGCGTCGATCCTCTCGGTTACAACGGTGTCCTTCGACATCTTCGTGACCGAGAGTTGGGTCCCTCTCAGCTGTGGGATGCAGATCGTTCTCGCCAGCGAAGCGGAGCTTCAGGATCCTGCGCTGCTGGGCGATTTGCTGGCGGAGCATCCGGTACAGCTGATGCAAACGACGCCTTCGAGGCTGTCGATGATGCTGGAGCAGGAGCACAGCGCCACGCAGCTGCGCCGTATACCAGCTCTGTTGATCGGCGGCGAGCCGCTGCCCGCGGCGCTGCTGAAGCAGCTTCGGGCGCAAACGAATGCGTCGCTGTACAATATGTACGGCCCGACGGAAACGACGGTGTGGTCAACGTTTGAACATCTGGAGGATAGCGAAGGGGAAAAAGTCAGCATCGGCCGTCCGCTAGCGAACACGCAGGCGTACGTGCTGAACGAAGCGCTGCAGCTGCAGCCGATCGGAGCCGTAGGCGAGCTATGTCTTGGAGGCGCCGGAGTCGCTCGCGGATACTGGGCGCGCGAAGAGCTGACAAGGGAGAAGTTTGTCGATCATCCGTACCTCCCTGGAGAGCGGATCTACCGGACGGGCGATTTGGCCCGCTGGCTGCCGGATGGCAGATTGGAGCATCTGGGACGGATCGACCATCAGGTGAAGATCCGCGGTTACCGGATTGAACCGGGCGAGATCGAAGCGCATCTGCTGCGAATCGATGGCGTCAAGGAAGCGGTCGTGACCGTTGTCACCGGGGAAACGGAGAGGGGCGAACAGGAACTGTGCGCCTATGTAACGGGAAGCGGTGAGTTAACGGCGCAGGCGATGCGGATCAAGCTGGCGGCAGGTCTTCCGTCTTATATGATCCCCTCGCACTTCATTCGCTTGGAGAAGATGCCGCTCACGCCAAACGGGAAACTAGACCGCAAGGCGCTGCCGGCGCCTGAAGGGGCACTGCAGACGGGAACGGAGTATGCAGCGCCGCGCACAGCGACGGAAGCGAAGCTGGCGCAGCTATGGCAAGAGGTGCTGGGGCTGGAGCGCGTCGGCATCCGCGATAACTTCTTTGACATTGGCGGCCATTCGCTCCGGGCGATGACGCTCGTATCGCGCATTCATCAGACGCTGGAGGCGGAGGTGCCGCTGCGGCAATTGTTCTTCTCGCCAACGATTGAAAGCTTGGCGTCTGCACTGGAGGCGGCGGAGGGCCGCGCATTTGAAGCACTCGTGCCTGCCCCGGCGCAGGCGGCGTATCCACTGTCGTCCGCGCAAAGACGGCTGTATGTGCTGCAGCAGCTGGAGGGCGCTGAACTGAGCTACAACATGCCCGCTGCGCTGCGCCTGACGGGAACGCTGGATCGCCAGCGGCTGGAAGCCGCCCTCCAGGCGCTCATCGCCCGTCATGAATCGCTGCGCACGGCGTTTGCGGCGGTAGACGGAGAGCCGATGCAGCGCATCGTAGAGGCTCCTGGCTTCACCGTCGCGTACAAGGAGGCGAGAGGGGCCGATGTGCAGACATACATTCGCAGCTTCCTCCGTCCGTTTGACCTTGGCGTTGCGCCGCTGCTGCGGACGACGGTGGTGAGGGTGGACGAAGCGGATCACGTGCTGCTGTTCGATATGCATCATATCGTGTCCGACGGCACCTCGATAAGCATCTTGGTGCAGGAATTGACGAAGCTGTATGCGGGAGAAGAATTGGAACCATTGCGGCTGCAGTACAAAGATTATGCGCTCTGGCAGCAAGGCTACCGGCAAAGTGCGGCCTACTGGAAGATGGAAAACTACTGGCTGAGCCAGTTTGCAGGCGAGTTGCCGGTGCTGAGCTTGCCGACGGATGCTCCGCGACCGGCGGTGCGCAGCTTCGAGGGGGATCGGGTAGACTTCGAGCTGGACAATGTGCTGGCCGAAGCGGTCAGAGAGCTGGCGAGGGAGAGCGGCGCGACCGTGTACATGGTGCTGCTGGCCGCGTACAGCGCCCTGCTCGGCCGGTTAAGCGGTCAAGAAGAAGTGATCGTCGGTACGTCGATCGCCGGACGTTCCCATGCGGATCTGCAAGGGATGATGGGCATGTTCGTCAACACGCTCGCGCTGAGGATGAACCCGTCCGGAGAAAAGCCGTTCTCGGCTTACTTGGAGGAAGTGAAGCAGACGGCGCTAGGCGCATTGGAGCATGGAGACTACCCGTTCGAGGAACTGGTGGAGCAGGTTGTGAAGCAGCGGGATATGAGTCGAAACCCGTTGTTCGATGCCATGCTGGTGCTGCAAAACACCGAGCAGGCCGATTTGGAGCTGGCAGGTCTGCAATGGACGCCGTATCCGATCGAGAGCGGAGCAGCGAAGTTCGACTTGACGCTGTCGGTTACCGAGCATGAGCAGGGGATGCGATGCTCCCTGGAATATGCGTCCAAACTGTTCGAACGGACGACAATTGAGCGCTGGGCGGGTCACTTCACCGAGCTGCTGCGTCAAGCGATCCGTCATCCGCAAGCGATGCTGGGAAGCATCGAGGTATTGACGGCTGACGAGCGGGAAGAGCTGCTGGTGACATTCAACGATACGGCGGTGGAGCTTCCGGCGCAAGCGACGTTGCATACGCTATTCGAAAAACAAGTGGCGAAAACACCAGACACGGTGGCTGTTGTATTTGAAGATCATCATCTGACGTACTTCGAGCTGAATGAGCGGGCCAACCGGCTGGCGCGAACGCTTCGGGCCGCGGGTGTGGAAGCCGACCGGTTGGTCGGCATTATGGCGGAGCCATCGCTGGAGATGGTCGTCGGCATTTTGGCTGTTTTGAAGGCTGGAGGCGCTTATGTGCCGATCGATCCAGCGTATCCGGCCGAGCGCATCCGCTATCTGCTGGAGGATTCAGGCGCATCTCCGCTGCTTCTACAGACACACTTCCAGGAGTACGCCAGCCTATTTGCAAAAGCGCTGATCAGGCTGGACGATCCCGCCGCTTACCTTGAAGATGGCACGAATCTGGGGAATGTCTCCAGTTCAAGCGATTTGGCCTACGTCATCTATACGTCCGGCTCGACAGGCAAGCCGAAAGGGGTTATGGTGGAGCACCGGAATGCCGTTAACGTCATTTCCTGGTTTATTTCCCGCTATGAGCTGAGCGATAACGTGATGTTAACGACATCGTTTACATTCGATCCCAGCGTTGAACAATTATTTGGCAGCCTGTTGGCCGGAAAAACATTGCACGTAATCCAGAAAGAGACGCTGCTGAATCCGCCTAAGCTGCTGGACTACATCGACGAGAACAAGATCAATACGATCAATTTCACGCCGTCTTACATTCGGGAACTGCTCGTGGGTCAAACCAAACTACCGGGACTGCAACATGTCATCGCCGGAGGAGAAAAGCTGGACGATCGGCTAAAAGAGGAAGTTTTGCAGCTCGGCTATAGCCTGTACAATCACTACGGACCTACGGAAACGACAATCGAGGTCCTCACAGGATCATGTTATGCAAACGTAAAAGTGGCTGTAGGCAAGCCGATTCATAATACGGCGGTCTATATATTAGACGCGCGCGGCGGATTGCAGCCGATCGGCGTCGCCGGGGAGCTGTACATCTCGGGCGACGGAGTGGCAAGGGGCTACTTGAACCGTACGGAGCTGACAGCGGAAAGGTTCGTCGAAAATCCGTTCGAGCCGGGCCGTCGGATGTACCGAACAGGAGATTTGGCCCGCTGGCTGCCTGATGGCACTGTGGATTATTTGGGCCGGATCGACGATCAGGTGAAAATCCGCGGTTACCGTATTGAGCTTGGAGAAATCGAAGCGCAGCTCCTGAAGGCAGCGGCGGTGGAAGAGGCGGTCGTGGTCACACGCGAGGATGGTGCCGGGCAAAAGCAGTTGTGCGCGTACATTGTGGCGGAGCGCGTGCTGACGGTCGGAGAGCTGAGGAAGGCGCTGGCCCGCGAACTGCCGGAATACATGATTCCGGTGTACTTTACGCAGCTCGACCGGATGCCGCTGACCTCCACCGGCAAAGTGGATCGCAAAGCGCTGCCTGCGCCGGAAGCAGGCATGAGTGCGGGGACGGAATACGTCGCCCCGCGCACGGGCGAGGAAAAAGCGCTCGTGTCCGTTTGGCAGTCGGTGCTGGGCGTAGAGAAGATTGGCATCCAAGATCATTTCTTCGAGCTTGGCGGCGATTCGATCAAAGCGATTCAAGTCGCTTCGCGGCTGCTGCAAGCCGGGTATAAGGTCGAGATGAAAGATCTGTTCCGCTATCCGGTCGTCTCCGAGCTTAGCTCCCAGATGACGGAGGTCACTCGCCGTGCGGAACAAGGAGAGGTGCACGGTCCCGCGCCCCTTACGCCGATCCAGCGCTGGTTCGTGCAGCATGACCCCGTGGATCTGCATCATTTCAACCACGCGGTCATGCTGCACCGGGAAGACCGGTTCGACGTCGATGCGCTGCGCCTGACTATGCAGCGCATCGCTAGGCATCACGACGCGCTGCGGATGATTGTCACGCAGACGGAAGACGGCTACGCCGCTTGGAACCGCAGCGTGGAAGACGGCGAAAGCTACAGTCTGGACGTATTTGACTTCCGTGGCGAAGAAACATGGAGCCAGCGGGTCGAGGCGGAGGCTGGCAAGCTGCAGGCCAGCTTCTCGCTGGCCGCCGGTCCGCTCCTGAAACTGGGCTTGTTCCAGTGCCCGGACGGAGATCATTTGCTGATCGCGATTCATCATTGGGTCGTCGACGGAGTATCTTGGCGCATCCTTTTTGAGGATATAGCGTCAGCATACGAACAAGCGGCACAAGGACAGGACATTCGGCTGCCGCTGAAAACGGACTCGTTTCAAACGTGGTCGCGGCAGCTCGGCGCCTATGCGGCAAGTCCGGCGATGGAGGCGCAGCGCGCTTACTGGAAATCGATTGTAGAGAAGGACTTAGTGCCTCTGCCCAAAGATGATGAGCAAGGGGCGTCCACGCTGGCCGCCAGCCGGACGCTGATGGTGGAGTGGTCACAGGCACAGACGCAGCAATTGTTGAAAGAAGCACACCGGGCCTACGGGACGGAGGTCAACGATCTGTTAATGACCGCACTAGCGATGGCGGTTCAAGCGTGGAGCGGACTCGAACGCGTGGCGGTCTTGCTGGAAGGACACGGACGAGAGACGATTGCGGCGGATGTGGATGTAAGCCGGACGGTCGGCTGGTTTACGAGCGCGTATCCGGTGGTGCTGGAGATTGAGCCGGAGATGAGCCTGCCGCAGCGGATCAAGCGCGTGAAGGAAACGCTGCGGGCGATTCCGCAAAAAGGGATCGGCTACGGCCTCCTGCGATATATGTCCGCGTCGGATGAGGCAAAGTGGGCGTGCGATCCTGACATTTCATTCAACTATTTGGGACAGTTCGATCAGGATTTGGAGCACAGTTCGCTGCGAATCTCGCCGCTTTCTACGGGCGAGGCAATAAGCGGAAGGAGGCAGCGTGCGGCGGCACTGGAATGCAACGGCATGATCGCCGAAGGAGCGCTTCGTCTGCATATCAGCTACAGCGCGGAGCAGTACCGCCAAGCGACGATGGAGCGGTTCGCGCACGAGTTGCAGATCAGCTTGCAAGAGCTGATCGCCCATTGTGTCGTGCAGGAGAGAACGGAACTGACGCCAAGCGATTTGCTGCAGCCAGGCTTTACGCAAGAAGAGCTGGATGCGCTCATGCATCGGAGCGCAGCGTTAGGTGAGATCGAAGATGTGTACGCGCTGACGCCAATGCAGCAAGGGATGCTGTTCCACAGCCGCCTGGATCCGCAAGCCGGCGCCTACGTGAACCAGATCCATCTGACCCTGCAAGGCGAGTTGCAGCCGGCAGCGTTTGAACAAAGCTGGCAAACCGTCGTGCAGCGGCATGCGGTGCTGCGAACGAGCATCGACAGCGAGTGGCGAAGTGAGCCGCTGCAAGTCGTGTACCGGAAGCGGCCGTTTACAATCGCCTATCGCGATCTGTCGATGTACGACGCGGGCGAGCAGGCAGCCTGCATAGCGCAGTGGAAGTCGGACGACCGGAAGCAAGGCTTTGCGGCAGCGTCGGAGAGCCTGATGCGTGTGTCGGTGCTCCGTACAGGAGAGCAAACCCACGAGGTGTTATGGAGCTTCCATCACCTGTTGATGGACGGCTGGTGCTTGCCGCTGGTCATGGAAGAAGTGTTGGGGATTTACAACGCCTTGCGCGCCGGAGAAGAGGCGCCGTTACGCAGCGTCCGCCTGTACAGCGACTATATCCGCTGGCTGTCCGAACAGGATGCGAATTCGGCAAGAAGCTACTGGAAGGAGCAGTTGAATGGTAGCGAAGCGCTGTCTGCGCTGCCGAAGCGGCAGCGTCAGGCGCAAGGCTATGAAGCGAAACGCGTGAGCTGGAGCGTCCCTCAGGAGCAGAGCAAAGCCATCGCACTGGCGGCCATTGCACACGGCGTAACGGTAAGCACGCTGTTGCAAACGGCATGGGGACTGGTGTTGCACGCCTACAGCGGTAGCCGGGATGCGGTATTTGGCGGCGTCGTGTCGGGCAGACCGGCAGACCTGCCTGGCGTGGAAGGGATGATCGGACTGTTCATCAATACGCTGCCTGTCCGGGTAACGTGCGAGGGACAGGAGACGGTTGCGGACCTGCTGCGCCGTATGCAGGCGCAGGCGCTGGCCGCGCAAGGGTACGCTTACTATCCGCTGCACGAGATCCAGGCGCAGTGCGCTGGAACGAGAGAACTGTTCGACCACATTCTTGTGTTCGAGAACTATCCGATGCAAACCGCGCAGGCGGAAGCGTCAGCGGATGCAAGCGGACTGGAAATTACGGGGGTTCAAGCGGACGAACAAACGAATTATGACCTGAATGTGATGATTCAGCCGGGAGAAGAGCTGCACATTCATTTCGATTACAACGGACAGGTGTACGAGCAAGGGACGATGGAGCGCTTGCAAGGTCACTGGATGCGGATGGTAGAGCAGATCTTGTCCACCCCGAACGTGGCGGTAGAGAAGCTGGAACTGCTGACGGCTGAAGAGCGGGAAGAGCTGCTGGTGACATTCAACGATACGGCGGTGGAGCTGCCTGCGGAAGCAACGGTGCATGGGCTGTTCGAACAGCAGGCTGCACGAACGCCGGAGCAGCCGGCACTCGTAAGCGGAGAGGCGGTATGGACGTACGGCGAGCTGGAGGCGCGAGCCAACCGCATCGCTGGCTGGCTGCGTGCGCACGGGGTGAGAAGCGAAGACCGTATCGGCGTGCTGCTCAGCCGTTCACCGCAACTGATCGCCGGTCTGCTGGGCGTGCTGAAAGCCGGTGCAGCTTATGTGCCGTTGGATCCGGCACTGCCAGCAGCGCGCATCGAGGGAATGATTCAAGATGCCGGTATCCATATCCTGCTGAGCGAAGGGACGCAGATGGAAATGTTGGCAGGCTGGGGAGAAACACCGCTGCGGCATGTCTTGTGCTTGGATGAGGAACGCTCCGCCGTTACGGAAATAGCCGCTGCGGATGTCGAAGGAAAGAAGGAACGCTTGGCCGCCATGGATGCCGAAGGGAAGAAGAACTGCTCCGCTATGGTGAGATTCGCCTCCGCGGAAGAATTGGAAGCCTATTCGCCAGCCTCCACGAGATCAACGGATGTACCGACAACGCCGATGAACAGCGCGTATGTGATCTACACGTCGGGTACCACCGGCAAGCCGAAAGGCGTGGTGGTGGAGCACCGGAACGTCGTGAACTTTATCGCGGGAATGGTGCGCTCGCTGCCGTTTGCGCCGTCTGCGTCGATCCTCTCGATCACAACGGTGTCCTTCGACATCTTCGTGACCGAGAGTTGGGTACCGCTTAGCTGCGGGATGCAGATCGTTCTCGCCAGCGAAGCGGAGCTTCAGGACCCTGCGCTGCTGGGGGATTTGCTGGCGGAGCATCCGGTACAGCTGATGCAAACGACGCCTTCGAGGTTGTCGATGATGTTGGAACAGGAGCACAGCGCCGCGCAGCTGCGCCGTATACCAGCCCTGTTGATTGGCGGCGAGCCGCTGCCTGCGGCGCTGCTGAAGCAGCTTCGGGAGCAAACGAATGCGTCGCTGTACAATATGTACGGCCCGACGGAAACGACGGTGTGGTCTACGTTTGAACATTTGAAGGATAGAGAAGGAGAAAAAGTCAGCATCGGCCGTCCGCTGGCGAACACGCAGGCGTACGTGCTGAACGAAGCCCTGCAGCTGCAGCCGATCGGAGCCGTAGGCGAGCTATGCCTCGGAGGCGCGGGGGTCGCCCGCGGATACTGGGCGCGCGAAGATCTGACCAAGGAGAAGTTTGTCGCTCATCCGTACCTCCCTGGGGAGCGGATATACCGGACGGGTGATTTGGCCCGCTGGCTGCCGGATGGCAGATTAGAGCATCTAGGACGGATCGACCATCAGGTGAAGATCCGCGGTTACCGGATCGAACCGGGAGAGATCGAAGCGCATTTGCTGCGAATTGACGGCGTTAAGGAAGCGGTCGTGACCGTTGTCGCCGGGGAGACGCAGGAATTGTGCGCCTATGTAACGGGCAGCAGCGAGCTAACGGCGCAGGCGATGCGGAGCAAGCTGGCGGCGGATCTTCCGCCTTATATGATCCCTTCGTACTTCATTCGCTTGGAGAAGATGCCGCTCACGCCAAACGGGAAGCTGAACCGCAAGGCACTGCCAGCGCCAGATGGTGCGCTGCAAACGGGAACGGAGTATGCAGCGCCGCGCACAGCGACAGAAGCGAAGCTGGCGCAGCTATGGCAAGAGGTGCTGGGGCTGGAGCGTGTCGGCATCCGCGATAACTTCTTTGACATCGGGGGCCATTCGCTCCGGGCAATGACGCTTGTATCACGCATTCATCAGACGCTGGATGCGGAGATTCCGTTAAGAGACGTGTTCCGTTGTCCTACAGTCGAAGAGATGGCGCTGGCGATCTACGGGTCGGAGCAGAAGGAGTATGCAGCCATTCCGCTCATCGAAGCAAGGGACTACTACCCGGTGTCCTCGGCACAGAAACGGATGTACATTTTGCAGCAGATCGACGGGGCAGAGCGGAGCTACAACATGCCGGGCGTTCTAATACTTGAAGGAGCATTGAATCGCAATCGCTTGGAAGAGGCATTCCGCAGTCTCATTGCACGTCATGAGACGCTGCGTACAGCCTTTGAGCTGGTCGATGGTGAACCAGTACAGCGTGTGCACCGGGACGTGGAATTTGCCATAGCGTATGCATGGGTACAAGAAGGGGAAGAGAAGGCGCATATTCAAGAGTTCGTGCGGCCGTTTGATCTTCGCCAGGCGCCACTTTTGCGGGTGGGACTTCTCGAACTGAAACCGGATCGCCATCTGTTGCTCTTGGATATGCATCATATCATCTCTGACGGAGCTTCCATGAGCATCCTCACTCAGGAGCTTGTTCAGTTGTATGAGGGAGCGGAGCTGCCGCCTCTACGCATTCAGTACAAGGATTATGCAGCATGGCAGCAAACGGAAGCTCAAAGTGAGCGGATGAGCAAGCAGGAAAGGTACTGGCTGGGTGTGTTTGCGGGAGAAATCCCGGTGCTCGATCTGCCAACAGACGATGCCCGGCCGCCGGTCAGAAGCTTTCAAGGAAATAGACTTGACTTCGTGATCGACGAGCGAAGAAGCGATGGATTAAGACAGCTGGCCTCGCAAACGGGAACGACGTTGTATATGGTATTGCTGGCGGTATATACGACCTTGCTGTCCAAGTACAGCGGACAGGAAGATATTGTCGTAGGAACGCCAATTGCAGGCAGGTCGCATACGGAACTGGAGCCGATTCTGGGGATGTTTGTGAATACGCTGGCGATCCGCAACACCCCGGTGGGGGAGAAGACGTTCCGAGAGTATCTGCAGGAAGTCAAAGAAAATACGTTAAGCGCCTATGAGAACCAGGATTACCCGTTTGAAGATTTGGTGAGCAAGCTGGATGTACCAAGAGATGTAAGTCGCAATCCGATCTTTGACACGATGTTTGTACTGCAAAACATAGAGCGAAGAGAACTGAGCCTGGAAGGCTTGACATTTAGTTCCTATCCGTTCGAGTATAACTTGGCCAAGTTTGATATGACTTTCAGTGCGGCGGAGGAAGCGGAAAGGATAGTATGCGGCATCGAGTATGCCACCTCCCTGTACAAGGAAGAAACGATCGAGCGGATGGCGGGGCACTTCATACAGGTGATAGATGTCATCGTGAATGAACCGCAGACGAGACTGTCATGGATTGAGATCGTGAGCAGAGAAGAGAAGGCGCAGATTGTGGAGGTATTCAACGATACGGCGGCAGACTCTCCGAGAGACAAGACGATTCACCAGTTGTTTGAGGAACAGGTGGAGCGGACACCGAATCAAGTGGCTGTTGTATACGAGGGCAGCCAACTGACATACCTTGAATTGAATGAAAGAGCAAATCATCTGGCGAGAACGCTGCAAGCGGAGGGCGTAGAACCGGATCAACTGGTAGGCATCCTGGTTGAGCGTTCGCTGGAGATGATTGTGGGTATTTTCGGGATATTGAAAGCCGGTGGGGCGTATGTGCCGATTGACCCAGAATATCCAGCGGAACGGATTGACTATATGCTAAAGGATTCGGGTGCGAAGCTGCTGCTGACACAAAGTCATTTGGTAGAGCGTGTGACTTTTGCCGGCCAGCGTTTGATGCTGGATGACGAACAACTGTACATGGAAGACGGTTCGAATGTGGAATCGGGCGCGACAGCGGATCATCTGGCCTACGTGATCTACACGTCGGGAACGACGGGCAAACCGAAAGGGGTTATGGTTGAGCATCGCGGTTTGTGTAATTTGAAACAGATGTTTGCAAACACGCTACAACTCGGAGAACAGGACCATGTAATCCAATTCGCGAGTTTGTCTTTTGATGCGTCGTGCTGGGAGATCATTCAGGCGTTATTTTTGGGTGGAACGCTGCATATTCCTACCAAATCGACGATTTTGGATCATCAATTATTTAAGAGCTATATGAACGACCATCAAATTACGACAGCAACTTTGCCGCCAACGTATGCAGCCTACTTACAACCAGATGATCTGCCGAGTTTAAAGAAATTGATCACGGCGGGCTCCGCTAGTTCGGTTCAACTTGTCAAGCAGTGGCAAGACAGCGTGATGTACTTTAATGCTTACGGTCCGACAGAAGACTCGATTGCAGCAACGATATGGCCGGCATCTACTGGCGCTTCTACCGGCAAGCTGGTACCTATCGGTCGTCCAATTCTGAACCATCGGATCTATATCGTGGATGAGAACGATCAGTTACAACCGATTGGCGTAGCCGGGGAATTATGCATTGCGGGCGTAGGGTTGGCGAGGGGGTACTTGAATCTTCCAGAGCTGACGGCGGAGAAGTTTGTGAGCAACCCATTCGAACCAGGTACGCGGATGTACCGGACAGGCGATTTGGCCAAGTGGTTGCCAGATGGGAACATTGAGTACTTGGAGCGGATCGACGATCAGGTGAAGATTCGGGGTTACCGGATTGAGCTCGGTGAGGTGGAAGATCAGCTGTTGAAGGTGTCGTCGGTTCAAGAAGTGGTCGTAGTCGCACGGGAAGATGCGGGCGGACAAGATCAGCTATGTGCGTACGTTGTATCCGATCGGAAACTGGCTGCAGGCGAACTGAGAGAACACTTGGCTCAGCGATTGCCGAATTATATGATTCCTGCGCACTTCGTGCAGATCGAAAGGATACCGCTGACGGCAAATGGTAAAATCGATCGAAAAGCGCTGCCGGCGCCGGAAGAAAACCTTCTAGCCGCGGCTGAATATGCAGCGCCCCGAACTCGCGTCGAAGCGCAGCTTGTGTACATTTGGCAAGAAATACTTGGTCTTGACCGTGTAGGTGTACGCGACAACTTCTTTGAAATCGGCGGTCACTCTTTGCGCGCTACGGCCATGGTGAGCCGTCTGCATAAAGAACTGCAAGTGAACGTACCGTTGCGGGACGTATTCCGTTTCTCCACCATCGAGCTGCTGGCCGAAGCCATTGCGGATAGAAAGCAGCAGATGTTCACTGCTATCGAACCTGTCGAAGAGAAGAGGTATTATGCAGTGTCTTCCGCGCAAAAGCGGCTGTATATCTTGCACCAGCTCGAAGAAACGGGTTTGAGCTACAATTTGCCTATAGTGCTGGAACTCAATGGGGCGCTTGACCGGCAGCGGTTTGAATCCGCGCTTCACAAGCTTATTGCCCGTCACGAGACGCTGCGCACAAGCTTTCACATGGAAGAAGGCGAGCCTGTACAATGTGTGCATCATGAGGTTGGCTTCACTCCGGAATATGTGCAAGCAAGCGAATCGGAAGCCGCGGAAGCCGTTCGGACATTTATTCGCGCCTTTCATCTGGAGCAGTCGCCGATCTTACGCGTCGGGCTGATAGAGCTTACGTCTGAACGCTATTTGTTCGTGCTCAACATGCATCACATCATTTCCGATGGCGTATCGATAGGCATTTTGGTAGATGAATTTGCTCGCTTGTATGAAGGGGAAGAACTTCCGCCTCTGCGTATTCAGTACAAAGACTACGCGGCATGGCAGCAGTCCGAGACGCAAAAAAAGCGCAAGCAGCATGAGGAGACCTATTGGTTGAACAGGTTCAGTGGGCCTATTCCTGTTCTGGAGCTGCCAACCGATTATGTCCGGCCTGTGGTGCAAAGCTTCCAGGGAGAAGCGATGTCATTTATGCTTGGGACTCCGCTCCGCCGGAGCTTGAAACGAATAGCGGCAGAAACTGGAGCGTCTCTGTATATGGTACTGCTGGCGGTATATACAACCTTACTGCATAAATATTCAGGGCAGGAGGATATTGTTGTCGGTACGCCGATTGCAGGCAGATCACATAGCGACTTGGAGTCACTGGTGGGGATGTTTGTAGGCACACTAGCGATACGCAGCTATCCGGCCGGCAGCAAAACATTTTTATCGTATGTAGAAGAAGTAAAAGAAACGATGCTTGATGCCTTCGAGCACCAAGGTTATCCATTTGAAGAATTGGTCGAGAAGGTGCAGGTCAAAAGGGATAGAAGCCGCAACCCAATTTTCGATACGATGTTCGTTCTGCAAAATATGGAGCAAAGAGATTTGCAAATCCAAGGTTTGCACATCCAATCCTATGCAATCGAACATTCCATAGCGAAGTTTGACCTCACCTTCCAGCTGACAGAGATGGAGAACGGAATCTCGTGCAGCATCGAGTACGCTTCTTCCTTGTTCAAACGAGAGACCATTGAGCGGATGGCGAAACACTTCGAGCAGTTGATTCATGCGGTTACGGCAAATCCTCAAGCGCAGATTGCATCGTTAGAGATTCTAACTGCGGATGAGCGCGCACAGCTTGCGGCACGCAATGCAACAGCTTCGGAATATCCTCGGGAAGCAACGGTGTACCAATTGTTCGAGCGGCAGGCGGAAAAAACGCCAGAGGCGGTAGCCATCGTTCATGAAGAGGAGCAAGTGACATACAGCGAGCTGAATACCCGTTCCAATCGTTTGGCAAGGACATTGCGGGCAGCTGGCGTACGAGCAGATCAATTGGTCGGCATTTTGGCGGATCGGTCGGTGGAAATGATCGTCGGCATACTAGGTGTGCTAAAAGCCGGAGGAGCTTACGTGCCGATTGATCCGGAGTACCCGGATCAACGCATTCGTTACATGTTGGAGGACTCCGGTTCGCAGGTGCTTCTCACACAGCATCATTTACTGGCTCGCGTACAGTTTGAAGGAATGCTTATCGATCTGAACGATCAGGCTGTCTACAGCGAAGAAGAATGGAATCTCGAGCCGGTATCAAGCGCCAACGACCTTGCTTATGTGATTTATACATCGGGAACGACAGGAAATCCGAAGGGAGCAATGATTACTCATCAGGGCCTAACGAATTATTTATGGTGGGCGAAAAACGTATATGCTGCTGGGGAAAGGCTGGATTTCCCGCTGTACTCTTCCATTTCCTTCGACTTGACGGTGACATCCGTATTTACGCCTTTGCTTACAGGCAGTCTGATTCGGATTTATAGCGGGGAAGACAAAGCGTTATTAATTGAGCGGATTGTAACCGATAATCAAGTCAACATTGTCAAGCTGACGCCTGCTCATTTACGTTTGATTAAGGAATTGAAGGTCACGCCCGGATCGAACATCCGCAAGCTGATTGTCGGTGGAGAGAATCTTGCCACGGATCTGGCGAGAAGCATCTATGAACAATTTGGTGGAGAAATCGAGATATTCAATGAATACGGCCCGACAGAAACGGTTGTCGGCTGCATGATTTATCGATACGATCCGGCAACAGATACGAGCGGGTCGGTTCCCATTGGCGTACCGGCTGCGAATGTTAGCATCTATTTGCTCAATTCTGATGGCAAGCAAGTTCCGATAGGGGTACCAGGAGAAATCTATATTGCTGGAGATGGGGTCGCGAGAGGGTACTTTAACCGCTCCGACTTGACGGCAGAGAAGTTCGTAGACCATCCATTCGCTCCTGGAAAGCGGATGTATCGCACAGGAGACTTGGCAAAAATGCAGTCTAACGGAAACATGGAGTATTTGGGGCGTGCAGACGACCAAGTGAAAATAAATGGCTTCCGTATAGAGCTGGGCGAAGTGGAAGCAGCTCTGGCGAAAGTGAAGGAAGTGAAGGAAGCGGCGGTCATCGCTCGCGAAAATGAAGCGAAGGAGAAGCTTCTATTCGCATATGTCGTAGCGGATACCGAGCTTGTGGCCGAAGAACTGCGGAGAGCCTTATCCAAGCAGCTCCCAGCCTATATGATTCCGACGCGCTTCGTGCAACTGGATATGCTGCCGCTCACAGCCAATGGCAAAGTCGATCGCAGACGCTTAGCTCATATACAGCTCAATGAGCCTCTTCAAGCGAATTATACAGCGCCAAGAAATACGTTAGAACAAGCGCTTGCCGACATTTGGAAGGAGATTCTCAGCTTAGAGAGGATTGGCATTCACGATAACTTCTTCGATATAGGCGGACATTCTTTGATGCTGATTCAGATGATTAGTGAAGCTCGCCGGAGATTGGAAGTGGACATATCGTTCAGTGCCGCCTTCGCTTACCCGACGGTTATGGAACTCGCTGATCACCTTCAAAGCGGAAGCAGCCCAGACGATCTAGCGAAGCAGCCAACGGAAGGAGTGTCCGTGTGGAATGAAAACAATGCAAACGGCATAATCTTGCATTGTTTCCCGCCTATCGTCGGTTTTGGTCAAGTATTTACGATGCTGGCGACATTGCTGCGAGATACGGCTGCTATATATGCCTATGATTTTATTAGCTGCGAAGATGTAGCCTCATACTTTGCACAAAGCGTTCACAAGCTGCAGCCTCAGGGTTCGCTCTATTTGTTGGGCTACTCTGCAGGAGGTAATCTGGCGTTTGAAGTGGCCAAGCAGCTGGAACAACAAAATCGCGAAGTAGCCGGCATCATTATGCTTGATGCCTACCCAAGAGATTCGCATTCCTTGAACATGCTGCAAGAAGAGTACCTGCAGACGCTGCAAGAAGAAATTTCTCTATTTCTTCGTTATGTTCCAGGACTAGACGAAGAAGAAGCTAGACAAAACATTATAGCTTACAAAAATTGGGTCGATAATAGGGAAACGACAGGAGAAGTTCGGGCAGACATCTATCTGATCCAATCGTCGGAAGCAATAGGCGAAGTAGAACGCGGATGGACGTCCTGGAGCGAGTTAACAACTGGACAGTTGCACTTCTATTCAGGAAACGGCAAACATGAGCAGATGCTGGAAAGAGACTATGCTCCAACAAACGCATCGCTCGTAAAAGCGATTTTGGAAAAATCCAAAGCTTACAAGTAAAGAAAAAAAGGGGCGTGCTTCTTCTATTTGGTGGCGGGCTGGCGGTTTCCTTACACATTCATCCGTTCGCATTATACAGTAACATGATTTTTTGGGTCTTTCCTTTGTCAACTTTCGTGATTTATCATAATCAAATATGTAATAGCAAGTGAATCTCAATCTTGCGAAAAAGAGTGATGGCGGCCCCTACATTGAAAAGTAGGGGCCGCTGTTCTGTTTACATTACATTTCTTTTATTTCTAGAATTCAATCTATAGGACAACTACTCCCCAATCAATCTCCAATCGTTTGTGAACAATTGATCGAGTTCACTACGAAACCATGGTATCACTACTTTTTAGTCACCTCGGTTGCATGTTTCCTTACACGACAAAGGTCAAAATTTTACCCACACTAGGTCATAATCCATCCTTTGTTCTCCCTTGCCTGCGGCTTATGATGAAGTCAACAAATTATAAGCTGAGGTGACATAAAAAGTGGAAGAGACAAAATCAAGTTATCAGCTTCCAAAGCAGCAGGAGGAGCGCGTAGTGAAAAAATTTTGGTCGCCACGGAGAAAGGAAGCATTAGTTGGTTGGCTGTTTTTACTACCAGAAATAGTGGGTATGTTAATGCTTAATGTATTTGCTCTTGGATTTTCATTGTATTTAAGTTTTACAGATTGGGATTTATTATCTGGGGTATCAGGAATTAAATTTGCTGGTCTGCAAAACTTCATTCATTTATTTCAAGACCCAACGATTTGGAAGGCATTATATAACAACTTAGTATATACGGTGTTAACCGTGCCAATTCCGATTGCGCTTGCGCTTGTATTAGCAGTTGTTATTCATAGTAAAGTCTACTTTAAGGATTACTTTAAAGTCGTATTCTTTATACCTTACATTTCTTCGATTATCGCTGTGGCAGCAGTGTGGAGCATCTTGTTCCACCCTTCACTAGGCCCTATCAATCAATTTCTAATGGATCTTGGTATATCGAATCCTCCGAAATGGCTCGTTGATCCGAAAACATCACTAATTGCGGTCGCTATTATTAGTGCGTGGGCAGGGCTCGGTTACACGATTATTATATACATGGCGGGATTGTCCAATATTTCCGAAGAATTATATGAAGCGGCAGAAATTGATGGGGCGACGGGGCTGAAGAAGTTTTTCAATATCACGATCCCGCTGCTCCGTCCAACGACGTTCTTCTTGCTTATTACGATGCTAATTGGTTCATTTAAAGTGTTCGATATTATTTCGTATTTGACCGAAGGCGGTCCTGATAATTCATCAACGGTAATTGTATTCCGCATCTATCAAGAAGGTTTCATCAACTACAATATGGGCTATGCATCTGCAATCTCTTGGCTGTTATTTGCGATTATCGGTCTGATTACTGCGGCAACGTGGAAGATGCGCCAAGAAGAATCATTTTAATAGAAAGGGAGAATACGATGCTAACCTTACGTAATAAGATTACTAAAATTATCGCTACCGTGTTAATGGGGGCATTGTCTATACTTTTTATCTTTCCATTATTATGGATGGTGTCGTCAGCGTTTAAATTTGAAAAAGATGTCATGCGCTTCCCGATTGAATGGATTCCATCTGCAACTAACTTTGTCAATAACTTTAAGGCAGTATGGATGCAAAAGGTACCGTTCGGTCAGATTTATTTCAACTCAATTAAAGTGGCAATTATCGTTACTTTACTCTCGCTACTTATATCAACGATGGCAGCCTATTCCTTTACGAAACTACAATTTCGCGGTCGAAACCTTGTATTTGCCGGGCTGTTAGCCATGATGATTATTCCTGATCAAGCGACGCTCATTCCTCGTTTCATGCTTATTCGTTGGTTGGGACTATATGACACCCATGCAGCGCTAATATTGATGGGTATGTTTTCGATTTACTTTACATTCTTGTTGCGTCAGTTTATGGCCGGTGTGAGTGATGATATTTTGGAAGCTGCTAAAATTGATGGTGCAGGGCACCTGCGCAGCTTCACTTCGATTATGCTTCCGCTGTGTCAGCCTGTAATCGCGACGGTAGCGATTATTAAGTTCATCTGGTCGTGGAATGATTATCAAAATCCGTTAATCTTCTTGCAAACGAAATCATTGTATACCGTTCCGCTAGGCATGACATTGTTTAGGGACGATTATACGACCAACGATGCGATTATGATGATGGCGGCAGTGTCAGCGATTATTCCTCTGCTGATTGTGTTTATTGTTTTGCAGAGACAAGTTATTAGTGGGATTGCTCTTGGTGGTGTGAAAGGGTAAGCAATACGAACTCATGATAAATCTGTAGACATCTCTAGTTTAGAGAGTCTTCTAATAAGTCAAAATCGTTATCGCACAAGCACAAAATTATACACGCAGGCAATTTGCAAACGTTATATACTGTCTGTAAGCGCTAACAAGGCCTTGACTCAAAGCTTACTATCATTCATTTTAGGGGGAAGTTGCACATGGCAACTAAAAGTAAACGTTATTTTCTTCTGTCCACATGCCTACTACTAGCATTAATGATGTTTACAAGCGCTTGTGGAAACAAAGCTGACGAATCCGCACAATCGAACGGTACAGAGAAGAAGGAAGTGACCCTTAAGTACTATAACTGGGATAATGAGGCTCAACAAGAGGGTACAGACGCAATGCTGCGTGAGTTTGAAGCAGCTAACCCTGGTATTAAAGTGGAACATGTCGTGCTCGTTCCAGGTAATTCATTAGAAATGTTGAAGAAACTGGACTTCCTTATTTCGTCAGGAGATGAAGTTGACGTCGTTCAATTGCCAAGTACTTCAGCGGTCGTTGAAAGAGCAGTTCGCAGTGCATTTACGCCACTAAATGAATTCTATGATAAAGAAGGTTTGAAAGCGGAAGATGAGTATTATGTAAATCCGCAAGTAGACGGCAAATATTACGGGATGCCGTATACATCAGGTTATACCTATGTAATGCTCAATAAGAATGCGTTGGATGAAGCGGGACTGCCTGTTCCTAAATTCGGCTGGACATGGGATGACTATCGTGAGTATGCGAAGAAGCTAACAAAAGGCGAAGGCGTAGACAAACGATACGGAACCTACTTCCATACGTGGGAGTTGTATATGAATGCCCCAGCGCAAACGGTAATGAAAGATCCGTTCCGCTATGACGATGGCAGTACAATTCTGTCTGACCCAACCTATCCGTACTTCTTCCAACTACGCAAAGACATGGAAAATGTTGATAAGTCAGCAAAACCATATGCGGATGTGCTAGCATCTAAGCTTAACTATCGTAGTGAATTTTTCGGTGGTAGTGCAGCGATGATCATGTCAGGCAGCTTCACGATTCCAGATCCAGGGAATCTTGAGCAGTACCCACATGATTTTGTGACTGCTTTTGCGCCAGTTCCTTTGCCTCCAAAGAATGCTTTGCCTAAAGATTATGAGGGCGGTAAATACTTTGTTGGCAGTTCACAATTAGCAATGGGTTCAACAACGAAGCACAAGGAAGAGTCATATAAGCTGATGCGCTTTATGTCTACAGCTGATTCAGCTAATAGACAAGAATTTTCCGGTTGGAAGAAAGCAGATCAGACAGCACTATTGGAGCGCATGATCGGCAAAAACAAGGACAAGTACGATGTAGAGTCGTTAAAGAACACGCTGTTTGGCGACGATATTAAGTATTTGGATGCTTCCAAGGTGCTTACCATTTCAAGTGCTGACTTAACAAAAGTTATCGACGATGGCTTCAGCAAATTTATGCTTAGCTCCGAGCCAATTGAGAAAGTACAAGCATGGATGGTTGAAGAAGCGACGAAGATTATTAATGAGAAAGAGAAGAAGTAACGATTCGTAAGTAACATAATAACTAGCAACGCTGAAACAAGGCGTCTCTATATTCCATGCTATATAAAGTGCAGATAGTGGGAAGAGGGACGCCTTTTCTGTATGGTGCTGAGAGAAGGGGTGAAGAGTGATGAAAAGAATACTAAGTTGGATACTAGTAGTTGCGATAGTAGTCACATTCTTGCCTGTTGGCACAGGTGTAGCGATGTCATCAAATGTTGATAATTTATTTCCAAATGGTGATTTCGAATCAACTGCAGCGCCGAGCGGTACTTGGACTCAATATACGGATACGAACCCTGCGCCTGTTAATTGGGACACATGGATTCCTGTAGGTTCTGGTAAACCAGCTGGTAGGACAGTAAGTGTAACGGTCGCTACCTATCATTCTTATAGTGGTCAGCAATCGATGCTGATTGATGCTTCCGGCACAAGCCGTGTATCGATTAATGCTAAGGCACCCGTGGAGGCAGGGAAATCGTACCGCTTGCAAGTGTGGTACAAAACCGAAAATATTGCAGGTGGCAGCGGCGTTTATTTCCGTACTTCTGTGCTGAATGCTTCTAACACAAAATTAATCGATGGACCTACTTCAACGAAGGTGTATGGTACGAACGATTGGGCGATGCAGCAAGTTTTTATAACGGTGCCGGCTAGTGGTGCCAAATTTTTTGTTGAATTGTTTTTAGAAAATAGCACCGGCAAAGTGTGGTTTGATAACATTCGACTGGAGGAATATGACGGCATAACGGGGTTAGCTCTTGAACCGACGGCAAGGATGATGACGGTTGGGGAGACGAAGCCGCTCACATTAACCGTCACTCCAAATAACCTGCCATCTCCCAAAGTAATATGGAGTACTAGTGATGAGAACGTAGCTGCTGTTGATCAAGATGGCAATGTAACAGCAGTTGCTGCGGGTGTAGCAACAATCACTGTTGCGACAGAAGACCAGATGATAAAGGCACAAAGTACCATTGGTGTTGACTCCACAGAAACAGCAGCTGCTTACGACCAATTGCGTGAACGCTGGAAGCAGAAGTTAGTAGGAGCTGTAGACGATAACCTCGCTTCTGATCCCGCTATTCAGGGACTAGTAGCTGAGATGGACAATAGTGTATCCAATGTGGCTAAGACGGGTTATCTCGATACGCTTAGTGCTAATGATAGCAGCCGCAGATACTTATGGTCGGATCTTGTCGATAACGCTGACACGAAGGAGCAGCATGCCAACAACATCGTTAGCGAGTTTACTCGTATTAAAACAATTGCAATCGCTTACAATACAGGGGCTTCCCGTTTCTATCACGATCCACGGCTGCGGGATGCAATTATAGGTGCCCTGGATTGGATGTACGCTAAGCGTTATAACGAGCGTTTATCCTACAGCAGCGCCAGCAGTTGGTGGGGATTTGAAATCGGTGCACCGCAGCTGTTAAATGATTGTTTGATTCTTATGTATGATGAGTTGAACGATCAGCAAATAGGCAACTTCATGCGGACAATTGATAAGTATTGTCCTAATCCAACAAAGCGGGTGCAAAATAGCTCCGTGATCGAGACCGGTGGCAATTTGCTGGACAAAGCGCTTGTTGTAACTCTTCGCGGCGTAATTGGTAGAAATAGCGCTAAAATTACGCAAGGACGGGATTCGATTGGTTCCGAATTCAACTATGTCACGAAAGGTGATGGTGTATATGAAGATGGTTCACTGGTGCAGCATGCGAATATCGCTTACACTGCTGGCTATGGTGCAGTCTGGCTCAGCCGCACGGCGGACATCACTTATTTGCTCAACACTTCACCATGGCCTGTGACTGACCAACGTGTGGCTAACATTTATAAGTGGGTAAGTGATACATTCGAACCGGTTATTTACAAAGGGCTGTACATGGATATGGTTAACGGGCGGGGGATCTCCAGAAAAGACTCGGGTACGGCTCGCGGCACGATTGTAGCTTTAGCAAGTTTAGCAGAGGGTGCACCACCAGAGGTTAGCGCTAATATTCGCAGTATGGTTAAGGAATGGGTAAGCAAGGATACAACCTTTCATGATTACTATAAAGGCTTGCCGATTTATAGTGTGACGTTGCTGAAGAAAGTGATGAACGATGATACTGTCGCACCGAGGGGTGAATTGTCGCGCAGTTATATGTTCAACGGTATGGCCCGTGTTGCGCATCATCGTCCGGACTACGCTTTTGGGCTAAGCATGTTCTCAGACCGCATCTCTGCCTTTGAAATGGGTAACAAAGAAAATATAAAAGGTTGGGATACTGGTCTTGGCATGACCTATATCTATAACGAAGATTTATTGCAATATCGCGATGGATATTGGGCAACGGTTAATAGTTTCCGCTTGCCAGGCACGACGACAGACGGTTCTGGAGAAGGAAAGATGCCGGGCGAATGGGCGTACTATTACAATACGAAAAGTCATGTTGGCGGCGCAACTCTAGATCATTTGTATAGCGCTAGCGGCATGGATTTCTCATTAACGAAAGTAACGGGTAGTGATTTAAGTGGTAAGAAATCATGGTTTATGTTCGATGATGAAATTGTTGCCCTCGGTACAGATATTCGTAAAACATCGTCCGCTACAAAAACGGTAGAAACGATTGTTGATAATCGCAAGTTGAATAGCAGCGGTGATAACGCATTTGTGATTAACGGTGTACAGGTGCCTACGGCATTGGATTATGCAGCAGATATTAACGATGTAAACTGGGTGCACCTGGCGGGCAATGGTGCAGGTTCTGGTGCGGATATGGGCTATTACTTCCCAACTGCACCCACACTCCATGTTGTACGCGAGGCGAGAACAGGCTCTTGGTCTGACATTAACAACGGTCAATTGCAAGATAAGCTGACGCGCAACTATGTCAGCATTGCCTTTGAACATGGGAATAATCCACAAGCAGCTAATTACGAATATGTGTTGCTTCCGGGGAAAACTGCAGCACAAACACAAGCTTATAGTGAACAACCGGCAGTAGAAGTGCTTAGCAATACATCAACAGTACAGGCTGCTAGCAATAAACAGCTTGGCATCACAGCTGCAAACTTCTGGAGTGCGGATACTGCAGGAAGCATCCAAGCTAAATCCGCAGCTACTGTCATCATGAAAGAAGACAGTGGCGAAATGACAATTGCGATATCCGATCCAACGCAAAAGCAAAACACAGTGACGATTGAAGTCCATCAACCGAACTTGACATTGCTAACTGCAGATACGGGGATAAAAGTTACACCGATACAAGATGGAGTTAGTATCGAAGTCAACACTTCGGGATCGTTCGGTAAGACGTACTCGGCAACATTTGATCTCGGCAAGACCTACACCGTAACCATGGAAGGTGCAACAGCAGATAAACAGACTGCAAAGAAAGGTGAAACCGTAACGGCAACTTTGGATACGCCTGTGGGTAAAGTGTTCGACAAGTGGATCGTTACGCCAGTAAGCTTGACGTTAACCCAAGATACATCTAACACCAACAAGTATACTTTCGTCATGCCAGGTGAAGCAGTTAAAGTAACAGCAACGTATAAAGACGATACACCGGTAGGTGGCGGATCGACGCCATCAGCGGATCCAACACCAACATCGCCGACACCAACACCAACACCTAAACCTAAACCAACTGAACCAGTGAAACCTACTGATCCAGTGCCCCCTACAGTAGATTTGTCTGATATCGCAGATCATTGGGCTAGGGCTTCCATTGAAAAATCAGTTGAACTTGGTTTTGTAAGTGGCTATGAGGATGGAACTTTTAGGCCGAATGGTACGATAACTCGCGGTGAGATTTCAGCAATGTTAGCTAGAGCGCTAGAGTTGGAACCCGTAAATACAGGGTTTATTTTCGCGGATCAAAGTCAAACACCAGTATGGGCACAGCCATACATTCAAGCACTTGCTAAAGCGGGATATATATCAGGCTATGAAGACCGTACATTCCATGCGAATAAAGATATCACCAGAAGTGAACTCGTTGTTATGATTGTTCGTGCACGGGGTCTTGAAGTACATCCAAATGCAACTCTGATGTTTACAGATGCGGATCAAGTGCCAGCATGGGCTAAGCCTTATGTGGCAACTGCAGAAGAAGCAGGCCTGATTAAAGGAAATGGAGTTGGAAAATTCAATCCTAATGCTGCTGCAACCAGAGCTGAAGCAGTTACTTTGATTCTAGGCATGTTAAATGATTTGAAATAAGAGATGCTGTCTATTCAAGCCATCTGCATTAGTCACGTCTTAAGGTCAACGACTTAAGTAGGTGCCAAACTGTATCATCTAAGTGAAGGTGACTTCCCAGCAGGCTTGAGTTTAGATGAAGATATTTCCATTTTACAGCTAGTAGAGGTTAAAATAACCAATCGAAAGCCAAGATCCGATTTTTAGGATCTTGGCTCTTTCGATGTTAAGGTCAAAATATTGCATATATATATAAAAATAATGCGTGTTTCTACCTATCTTTGATTTGCTATTATTAGCCTAAGTTAGGTTGGGTTTTTAATTTCCATATAGATATGTATTATATCTTTTTATATTTTTCAAAATGTTGCAGCGGGAAAATGAGAGGGGGGAAATGGTAATGAACAGCAGTGGAGTTATAAAAACAGAGCAAGTTAAAGCGGCAGCGTTGGTGCGGCCGTCTGAGCGGCAGTTGGCGATACAAGAGATGGAGTTTTACGCTTTTGTACATTTTACAGTAAATACGTTTACGGACCAGGAATGGGGCAGTGGGAAGGAGCAGCCGGATATTTTTAATCCGACACAGCTGGATGCAAGGCAGTGGGTACGCGCTTGTAAGGCCGCAGGGATGAAAGGGCTGATTCTGACTTGCAAGCATCACGATGGGTTTTGTTTGTGGCCGAGTGAGTATACAGAGCATTCGGTGAAGAATAGCCCATGGAAAGATGGCAAGGGTGATGTCGTTCGTGAGGTGGCAGATGCTTGTCGTGAAGGCGGGTTGAAGTTTGGGATTTATTTATCGCCTTGGGATCGTCATGAGCCGTGTTATGGGGATTCGCCAGCTTATAATGAGTACTTTACCAATCAACTGCGCGAGCTGTTGACAAGGTATGGGGATATTTTCTGTGTGTGGTTTGATGGGGCTTGTGGTGAAGGTCCTAACGGCAAGCGGCAAATATATGATTGGAATGGCTATTATGCACTGATTCGTGAATTGCAGCCAGAAGTGAGTATTTCGGTATGTGGGCCGGATGTGCGCTGGTGTGGCAATGAGGCGGGGCATTGTCGCAAGTCGGAGTGGAGCGTAGTACCTGCGCAGCTGCAGGATAAGGAGAGAATTCAGGAACATTCACAGCAGGAAGATAATACTGAATTCGCCAAGCGTTTCACTTCAGAGGATGAAGACTTGGGTAGCCGCGACATTATCGCCAATGTATCGGAGCTTGTCTGGTATCCAGCGGAAGTGGATACGTCGATTCGTCCGGGATGGTTCTATCATGCGAGTCAAGATGATCAAGTCAAATCGCTGGATGAGCTGCGGAATGTGTACTATGGTTCGGTCGGAGGCAATGCTACGCTCTTGCTTAATATTCCTGCCGATACGCGCGGTCTGCTCCACGAGAATGATGTGCAGCGGTTAGAGGAGCTCGGAGCTTGGATTCGCAATACGTTTGAGACGAATGTGGCACGCGATGCTGCTGCTACGGCTAGTGAAGCGATGGCTGGATATGAAGCGGCCAATATACTGGATGGCAATCGAGATACGTTTTGGGCTCCTGAGCAAGGTACAGAGGTGGCGAGTATCACTGTCGACCTAGGAACAGAGCAAACGTTTGACCATATCGTACTGCAGGAGTATCGCTATACGCAGAGGATTGAGAGTTTCAGCTTGGAGTATTGGCAAGCCGATGCTGCTGCAACGACAGAGGATTGTACGGATACTGCTGCAGGCAGAGGGACGTGGCAGCCTATTCTGAAGGGTACCATTATCGGTCACAAGCGGATCTGCCATTTTCCAGCCATAAGCAGCAGTCGCTTGCGTCTTCAGATCACTGGCTCCCGCTGGTGGCCAAACTTGTCCACATTCGAAGTGTACAACAGTCAGGTTCAGGGTGGTGAAGGGGAATGAATAATCGAAATGCTTATCCGGAAGTGGTCACCTTCGGGGAAAGTATGACCCTATTGATCGCCGAGGGAGGAAAAGGTCTTGAATATACATCGAATTTGACGCCTTCCTTTGGTGGAGCTGAGACGAATGTAGCGATCGGTTTGTCACGGCTTGGACATTCCGCAGGCTGGTGCGGTCGGCTTGGAGATGATCCGTTCGGGCAGCGGATTTATAAGATGGTGCGGGGCGAAGGCGTAGATGTTACACGCGCTTCATTCACAGATGAAGCCCCAACAGGACTAATGATTCGAGAGAATGCAGCTGGAAGAAGCTCTGTCTATTATTACCGCAAGCTATCGGCGGCTAGTAAAATGACTCCTGAGCATTTGGATGAGGAATATATTGCTGGAGCAAAGATTTTACATATTACCGGGATCACACCTGCATTAAGCACATCCTGTGCTGAGACGGCGGCAGCAGCTATGGACATCGCGAAGCAGCACGGCGTCAAAGTGAGCTTCGATCCGAATTTGCGCTTGAAGCTATGGGATGTGAAAGCAGCCCAAAAGGTTCTGTTGCCATTGGCGCTAAAAGCGGATTATTTCTTACCGGGATTAGATGAATTGAAACTGCTGTATGAGACGGAATCGATGAATGAGATCGTTGCCCAGCTCGGTGAGCTGTCCGCTGTAAGCATTATTAAAGGTGGCGAGGACAAAACCTATATTTTGGAGAACGGTAAACTGTCATCGGTTCCTTACTATAAGGTTGATCATGTAGTCGATACGGTAGGAGCTGGAGATGGCTTCTGCGCTGGATTTCTAGCTGGTTTGCTGCGGGAATATAGCCTTGAAGAGGCGGTTCGTCTCGGTAATTTGATAGGCTCGCAGGTAATCCAGACGGTTGGCGATTGGGAAGGTCTCCCTAACGGAGCGCAAATCGAGCGATTACTTGCCGGTAAGGTGCATGTTGAGCGGTAAAGATGTGTTTCATTGAGGACTATTAATAGAAACGACATTCGATAAATGGGGAGGAGAACAATATGAAGAAAATGCAGATTACTCAGAAGATAGTACAGGAAGGTGTCGTTGCCGTACTTCGCGGTGAGACGGCAGAAGAAGTTGTCGCAATGGCCGAGGAAGCGATTCTCGGCGGAATTAAAGTGATAGAGATTACGATGACAGTTCCATTTGCGTTGAAAGCAATTGAGACACTAGCTCAAAAATATAAATGGGATTCGTCGGATGAATCTACTTATGCGATTATTGGCGTAGGAACCGTGCTGGATGCTGAAACGGCACGCGTGGCGATTCTTAGCGGCGCTCAATTCGTAGTGTCCCCTTTCCTTAGCGCTGAGACCGTAACCATGTGCAACCGATATCGCGTACCGGTAATGCCAGGAACGATGACCATCAAGGAAATTAATGAAGCGCTTGAGCTTGGAGCCGATATCGTCAAGCTGTTCCCAGGCAACCTGTATGAGCCATCCGTAATCAAGGCGATCAAAGGCCCATTGCCGCAGGCTAACATTATGCCAACCGGCGGTGTGTCGTTGGACAACCTAGGTGAATGGGTGAAAGCCGGAGCGGTAGCGGTAGGGATCGGCTCCGATTTGACGAATGAAGCAGTTAAGAACAAAGATTTCTCGTTGATTCAGAAGAAAGCTGCTGCTTATGTAGATGCATATCGTCAGGCAAAAGGGATCTAAAATATTCGAAATGATATACGCAGATCGGACGATTCAACATGTATGAATCGTCCGATTTTTTTGCGCGGCATGACCAGCAAATCGAGTGACAAGTATAGGTTGTTGCACGATTCGAATGGATCAGGATGTAAGCAACTGAAGCGTACGAGTCAAAAAGCGACACACACATGGTCATAAAAGTGCATCTATTTTTAGGTGGAATGTCGATATAATGATGCAAAGTACGATATTGAGGATAGGATACGAGCTATTACACAGGATTCTGTAAAGAAATGAGGGTAGCTTAATGAATCATATAAACAACTATTATTTGCTTGAGCGGACAGCGGCTAGCAAATGGACGGAAGCATTTCCAATCGGTAACGGGCGCTTAGGGGGCGTTGTATATGGTGGGATACAGCGCGAGCAGATTCAATTGAATGAAGATTCGATTTGGTATGGTGGTCCAAGGGATGACGATAATAGAGGTGCGCAAGCGGCGTTGCCGGAAATTAAAAACTTGTTGCTGCAGGGCAACGTGCGCAAGGCAGAAAAGTTAGTGTTGAAGCATATGACGAACGTTCCGCAATATTTCCACCCTTATCAGACATTAGGCAACTTGTTGTTGGATTTTGATACGGATATAGATGATCATTCAATTCAGGATTATTGTCGTGAGCTAGACTTGGATAATGCTTTGGTTCAGGTGAATTATGAAGTAGGACGGCATGCTGAGGAAGGAAGTACGGCAACTAATGCAACGGGTGAAGCTCAGAAAGAGGCAATTCAGTACAGCCGCGAGATATTTTCTAGTGCCGCTGATCAAGTGCTGGTAATCCGGATGACTTCGACCGCCGCCGCAGGTTTAACCTTTGCAGCCAAATTCGATCGTAGACCATTCACCGGTGAAATCGTTCAGACAGGTGATGGACAGGCGATTGCCATGAAAGGACAATTAGGAGCAGATGGCGTACGTTATGCCGTTGTGCTGCGGGCAGTAGTTGAGGGCGGACAGTGTCAGACGGCGGGCAATTATCTTGATATTCGCCAAGCTCGTGCAGTCACGCTTATTGTAGCAGCGCAGACTTCATTCCGCTGTGCTGATGCTTATGCTGTTGCTTGGCAACAAGCAAAACAGGCAGCTCAAGTGCCATATGAGACATTGAAGCAGCGGCACGTGGATGATTATAAGCCGCTGTTTAACCGTGTGACGTTGGATTTGGAGGCGGGGGAAGGAGAGAGAACTGAGCCACCACAGCAGAAGATTACTAGACAGCAATGCTTGTCCACGTCGCAGCGACTAGAACGATACCGGCAAGGTGCTACTGATAATGGGCTGGAGGCTCTGTTTTATCAGTACGGGCGTTATTTGCTGCTTGCCAGCTCCAGACCAGGAACTCTGCCAGCTAACTTGCAAGGAATTTGGAACGATAGTTTTACTCCTCCATGGGAATCGGACTATCATCTTAACATTAACTTGCAAATGAACTACTGGCTTGCCGAGACGGGGAATTTAGCGGAATGTCACATGCCGCTATTTGATTTTATTGAACGCTTAGTCATCAATGGACGCCAAACAGCGCGCAACATTTATGGTGCACGTGGATTTGTTGCTCACACGAGCAGCAATCTGTGGGCGGATACAGGCATTTACGGTGAATATGTGAGCGCCAATATGTGGCCGATGGGTGGCGCATGGATTGCGCTGCATATGTGGGAGCACTATTGTTATAACGGCTCACTTTCGTTCTTGCGCGAACGTGCGTATCCCGTGTTGAAAGAAGCGTCGTTATTTTTCATAGATTTCTTATTGGAGCTGCCATCAGGACAGCTGGTGACCGTACCATCCCTATCACCAGAAAACTCGTATCGTAGTGAACAGGGTGAAGTCGGGGCACTATGCTATGGTCCATCGATGGACTCGCAAATTTTGTATGCGTTGTTTACAGCATGCATCCGTGCCGGTGAGCTATTGCAACTGGATGAAGGGCATATGGAACAGGGGGGCCAAGAGGACAAAGATTTATTGGCACAGTGGAAGCAAGTACGCAGTAAGCTGCCACAGCCGCAAATCGGCCGCCATGGACAAATTATGGAGTGGGCGGTTGATTATGAGGAAGTAGAGCTGGGGCACCGCCATATTTCTCATCTATTCGCTTTGCATCCAGGGGAACAGATTATTCCTCATCGCAGCCCTGAACTTGGACAAGCTGCTAAGTTCACGCTGCAACGACGCCTAGCCCATGGAGGCGGACATACGGGTTGGAGTCAAGCGTGGATTGCAAACTTCTGGTCAAGGCTGGATGAAGGGGAACAGGCACATCTGAGTTTGCGCAATCTATTAAGCAAAGCGGTACACTCGAACTTGTTCGGCGACCATCCTCCATTCCAAATTGATGCCAACTTTGGTGGAGCAGCAGCGATGCAAGAGATGCTATTGCAATCGCATGGGGATGAAATCCGGCTACTGCCAGCTCTTCCGCTTGCATGGCGGCAGGGTCATGTTACTGGCTTACGTGCCCGCGGTGGATTTACCGTTGATATGGCTTGGCAGGCAGGCAAGCTGCAGCAGGCGCAGATAACGTCTACGCTTGGTAAACCTTGTGTTATTTATAGTATGGTTCCGCTTACTTTCCGTACTGGTAAGCCATCAATGGCGGTGGCCGTAACACAGCCCGCGCCACATACGTATCAGCTGGATATCCCGCTTGGAGCTACGGTTATAGCAAGCTTAGCGTAGGTTACTATCGAACTAATAACATAAAAAGGAAAAAGTAAAGTCAATTAAGCAAGAAAGTCAAAATTGTTCACAATCGAGCAAAATAATTGACTTACTATTGCTGGGAGCATTTACTATGATGATTGTAGGTTCAATATCGAATGATCATCATTGTTCATTGTGATGAATCCAAGTCTATGAAATCGGGAGGAACTAGAAAATATGCAAACTATGGAGACACGCTACGCGTATGCGCCACAATCGATCGCACGCATGACAACAGAAGAATTGCGCAAGGAGTTTTTAGTGGAGCAGGTGTTTGTTCCCGGTGAAATTCGCTTGACTTACTCGCATAATGACCGTTTGATCTTTGGTGGCGTAACACCTACGAAAGAGCCGTTGGAGATTAAGCTTAGTAAAGATTTGGGTGTTGAGTATTTTCTGGAGCGTCGTGAACTAGGTGTCATTAATATCGGCGGTCCTGGGTTTATAACGATTGACGGTGTACGTGAATCGATGAACAATCAGGATGGCTATTATATCGGAAAAGAAACGAAAGAAGTGCTGTTTGCTAGTGCAGATGCTAGTAATCCAGCGAAATTTTACATTGCTTCTAGCCCGGCTCATCACAAATATCCGAATGTACGTATTTCCATTGATAACATTAAGCCAATGGAGACAGGTGCTGACAACACAATGAACAAGCGTAAAATTTATCAGTACATTCATCCGAATGTGTGTCAGTCATGCCAGTTGCAAATGGGCTATACGCACCTAGAAGAAGGAAACGCTTGGAATACGATGCCATGCCACACGCATGAGCGACGCATGGAAGCGTATGTATACTTCGATATGGAAGGGGACAACAAGGTATTTCATTTCATGGGCAAACCTGATGAGACGAAGCATCTCGTTGTCGGCAATGAGCAAGCGGTTATCAGTCCAAGCTGGTCCATTCACACCGGTGTTGGCACTAGCAACTATACGTTTATTTGGGCAATGTGCGGCGAGAATATCACATACACCGATATGGATATGGTAGCTATGGACGATCTAAAGTAGATAGATGAATAGATATGGTTTATAGAGAGGGGAGTATGAAGAGTTGTCACAATTTTCGGTAGATCAATTTCGCCTTGATGGCAAGGTAGCTCTCGTTACAGGTGCAGTGTATGGGATCGGATTGGAAATGGCATGCGCTATGGCGCGTGCGGGTGCAAAAATTGTATTTAATGCTCGTGAGCCAGAAACGGTAGAGATCGGTATGGCTGCTTATAAGGAAGCCGGCATTGAGGCGCATGGATATGTATGCGACGTGACCGACGAGCCAGGTGTACAAGCGATGGTGCAACAGATTGAAGCGGAAGTTGGAGTCATTGATATTCTAGTCAACAATGCTGGCATTATTAAGCGGATTCCAATGACAGAAATGACTGCGGAAGAGTTCCGTGAAGTCATTGATATTGACTTGAACGGACCATTTATTGTCTCCAAAGCGGTTATTCCAGGGATGATTAAAAAAGGCGGCGGTAAAATAATTAATATTTGCTCGATGATGAGTGAATTAGGACGGGAAACGGTGTCTGCTTATGCTGCTGCCAAAGGCGGCCTCAAGATGCTAACCCGCAATATCGCTTCTGAGTATGGCCAATATAACATCCAATGTAATGGTATCGGACCAGGCTACATTGCTACGCCACAAACAGCGCCGTTGCGTGAGCTTCAAGCTGATGGCAGCCGTCATCCGTTCGATTCCTTTATTATTGCGAAGACACCTGCAGAGCGTTGGGGAGAAACTCAGGATTTAGCAGGTCCTGCGGTATTCTTAGCTTCGCCAGCTAGTGACTTTGTCAATGGACATATTTTATATGTTGACGGTGGAATCCTTGCCTATATTGGTAAGCAGCCTTAATTTCGAATAGTAAGATGAAAATATAGAGACTAACAGGAGTACGTTGCTGTTAGTCTTTGTAATTTATCTGTGTACGATGTGAGTTATGAGGTTTGTTGTGCTGTGAAAACTGTTGAAGGAAGCGTGAATAATCGTGATGGAGAAAATACGTAGCATGCAGTGGAATCATCGTGACGATGTAGCGGAAGCCCTATTGACGTTAGTAGAGCCGTTAAGGTCACGGTTAGCAGAACAGCCTGGACACTTAGCATTAGGAAGCCACGGCACGGTCTATACCGAAAATCGCAGAGATGCCGAAGGATTCTTACGAATCCTGTGGGGATTGGGGCCTTTCCTCGTTCATTATGATGACGAGCAGCTTCAGCATCAATGGATGCGTGGACTAACGGAGGGTTGTGACCCACACAGCGAGCATTATTATGGCAAGACGATGGATGGCGATCAGCTGCTGGTCGAGATGGCTTCTATCGCTACTACACTGCTGCTTGCACCGCACAAAACTTGGGATACTCTTTCGAAGACAGAACAGCAGCATTTGGCGGACTGGTTATGGCAAATTAATGAACGCCGTTTGGCACCGAATAACTGGCACTTCTTTCGCATCTTAGTGAATGTGGCACTGAAGCGACTTGGCATGAAGTATTCTCAGGAGAAGATCGAAGAAGATTTTGCACTGATTGAGTCTTGCTATGTTGGCGATGGTTGGTACTTTGACGGTGTGGATCAGCAGTTTGATTATTACATCCCATGGGCGTTCCATTATTATAGTTTAATCTACGTTGCGTTTATGGCGGATGAAGATCCGGAGCGGGCAACTAGGTTGAAAGAGCGGGCTATACTTTTTGCGCGCAGCTATCAGTATTGGTTCGATAGCAAGGGAGAGGCGATTCCTTTCGGTCGCAGTCTAGCGTATCGATTTGCGCAAGCAAGCTTCTGGAGCGCACTTGTGCTGGCCGACGTTGAAGCACTGCCATGGGGCGTCATTAAAGGTTTGTATGCGCGCAATATGCGAAGCTGGATGAATCATAATATTTTTACGACAGATGGCGTCCTAAGCGTAGGCTATCACTATCAGAACTTGGTGATGGGCGAGGGCTATAACGGTGCGGGTTCCCCGTATTGGGCATTCAAAAGTTTCTTATTGCTTGCTGTTTCGGATGAACATCCTTATTGGCAGGCAGAGGAAGAAGAGCAAGAGTTATCACCAGGCCGACTGCCGCTGCCGAGCATGAAGGCGATGATTGAACATACGCATCATTCACAACATGTGCTTATGTATCCAGTAGGTCAATTTATTGGCTATCAGAACCATGCTTGCGCCAAGTACTCTAAATTTACCTATTCGACTGTATTTGGCTTTAGTGTGCCGCGCAGTAATTATTACTACTATGAAGGTGCTTTTGATAGTGTGCTTGCTGTTAGTGAGGATGGCGTACATTTTCGTGATAAGCCGCTCGATTCGAGCTATGAGCTGCATGAAGATCGACTTATACATAACTGGAAGCCACAAGTCGGAGTTACGATTCGCAGTACGATTATCCCTTGTGGTGACAGCCATGTACGCATACACGAGTTGGAAACTAGCCGTGCCTTAATTGCCTATGATGCCAGTTTCTCAGCGCCGTTCGCCACGGTTAGCAGTGACGACGCAGCCGTAGTCAAGACAAGCTGGGCAAGTTACGATTCGCCTGTCGGGAGCACTATCGCCAAGGCGGTTAGAGGATTCACACAAGCGGAGATGATTCGCACCGAGCCTAACACCAATGTATTCTATGAGCGTACTCTGATGCCTGCACTGCGAGCTGAACTTCAGCCAGGGACACATTTATTAGTTAGTGTGATGGCAGGAGTTCCTGCTGGCTGTGAGTCGCAGCTGCCTGAGGTAAGGCTGACATCGGATCGCGTAATTGTGCATCATAACGAGCAGACGACAACGGTTAAGGTGAAGTAGAAGGCAAGCGAATACAACAAAAAAGTCAAAATTGTTCACATTTCACACAAATTAAGGCGTACATTCTGCGGAATGTATCCGCTATCATAAGGAATGCATTGAGTTATTTTTCTGGGAGAGGGCTGAAATGCAGATGTCTACAGAGGGAACGCAAACAACGGTCATGCAAGCAAATAAACTTTACACACAAGCAATTGAAAATATTCTAGCGAAAACGTTGAACAATATGGATAAGTTTGGAGCTCAGTTTCCGCATGTTAGCCTTAATGGGAAATATCAACTGAATGATAACAACGACTGGACAAATGGCTTCTGGTCAGGAATATTGTGGTTATGCTATGAATATTCACGAGATGAACGTTATCGGCAGGCAGCAGAAGCTACAGTGGCTAGTTTCCATCAGCGGTTTGAGCAAAAAGTTGTATTGGATCATCATGATATTGGCTTCCTATTCAGCTTGTCTTCCAAAGCGCAGTGGATCATAACAGGCGATGAACGTGCTCGTGAGTTGACACTGGATGCAGCTGATCATTTATTGAAGCGTTGGCGTGACACGAGCGATGGAAGCGGATACATTCAAGCTTGGGGAACGAGAGATAACGAGCAAGAAGCGGGTCGTATCATTATCGACTGTTTGCTTAATCTGCCATTGTTGTATTGGGCAAGCGAACAGACGGGTGATCCGAAGTATCGAGAGATTGCAGAAATCCAAGCAGAGAAAACGCGGCGCTATATCGTTCGTGGAGATGATAGCTCATACCATACGTTCTTCTTCGATACCGAGACGGGGGTTCCAATCGGCGGCGCGACTCATCAGGGCTATAGCAACGGTTCGACGTGGACGCGGGGGCAAGCTTGGGGCGTATATGGCTTTGCACTTTCCTATCGTTATACGGGAAATACAGCATTTTTGGAGACATCTAAGCGTATGGCGCGCTACTTCCTTGAGCATTTGCCTGAGGACAGTGTTGCTTATTGGGATTTCAATGCGCCTGTAACGGCTGATACATATCGCGATAGTTCAGCTTCAGCGATTGTAGCTGCCGGACTGGCAGAGCTTATCTCACATTTGGATACAGCTGACCCCGATCGTCCTTATTTCGAGAAGATGCTGGCAACCAGTATGGAGTCGCTGATTACCAACTATGCTACGATTGGTGACGATGCAGCGGAAGGTTTGCTTAAGCATGGCTCGTACTATGTCCATGGTGGTTTGTCTCCTGATGATTATATGATTTGGGGCGATTATTACTACTTGGAAGCGCTCATGCGACTTACACGCGGTATTCCTGGCTACTGGTATGAGCGTAAATAGAAATAGGAAATAAAGTCGATGATTTGGCTTGAACAGTAACGGAAATGTTGAAGGATTGAAGGAAGGGAAGTGACGCTAACCTCATGTTCCATTTAACTTACTATAAACGAATGTTACTTTCCTTCATGCTATTTATTATCGTACCGATGGTTGCTGTATCTGCGCAATCTTTTTATCTAATTAAAGAATCGATGCTGGATAAATTGCATGCAACGAATGAAAACATGTTGAACGTAATCGGTGCAGAATTTAGCAAAACGATCGATGATGCTACGTTTGCCTCCCATTTCATTGTAAACGATGAAGGCTTCAAAACTAGCTTACGTAATTTCGCTGATGTGAAGCAATTAAATAGTTATGCTGATTATGAGAATTTCTCACAAATCAAAGCTGTATTTTCGCTTATCAATTCAAAAACGTTGAATAGGCAGACGCAGATGTACTTAATTAACCGCCAGCAGTTTATTATCCCTTCAGGAGATGATGAACCGGCGAAACTACTACCACATTTACCTGAATTGTATAGCAAAATTAATTTCCAGCAGCCAGAAAGGCTGCAGTGGTTAGGACTACTCGAGGACAAGGGAGCTAGTAAATATTATATTGCTCGTGTCATCTATGATCGCGTTAGTAAAGAGCATACGGCCGTGCTGCTGATTGGAATTGAACAGTCCTATTTCGAAAAAGCATTACAATCTGTGAAGTCATGGGATGTTGCTCTCTTGGATGAGCATGGTGACCTGATTGCTGGCTCAACACAATTGCTTGCATCCGATTCAAATAAGGTGGACGATCGAATGCGCTCGGAAGTCGTGCTGAGCAAAAACGGGTGGAAGCTTGTGTATGAGATGAGCAACAACACGTTTAGAGGCATCATTTCAAAGACGCTTTATATCGGTTCTGCTGAAGTCATGCTTTTTGTCATTATATTCTCTTTGTTTGCACTGCTGATCTCTAAACGATTGCATCGTCCAATTGAGCAATTACAGCAGGTTGCAGGACAATTTGGCAACGGTAAGCTAGATGTTAGGCTGCAAGTTAAGGGAGATGATGAGCTAGCAACGGTTAGCAAGACGATTAACTTGATGTTGGATCAGCTGCAACAGTCCATTTATGATATGGAGCGGCAACAGGAGCAGAGACGAGTGTTGGAGCTTGAGGCGCTGTTTATGCAAATTCGTCCCCACTTTCTGTTGAATACGCTTAACTCAATTAAGTGTAGCCTAATGTTGCAAAAAGATCGCCTGCATAGCGGCATGATTGACTCTTTAATGAGCTTACTGCGTGCCTATATGAATTTCAATGCACTAGCAACACTGCAAGAAGAGTGTGAGTTAATGGGTCACTACATTGATATTATGCAAATGCGCAGTGATATTCCAATCCAACTGCAAGTCGATGTAGAGCCGCAATTGCAGATGCTTAAGTTTCCAAAGTTATTACTACAACCGTTAGTTGAAAATGCAATTTTACATGGGTTTGTCGATACTGATGTAGATATAGAGGGCAATGATAGTGGGCGCCAGCAATCTCAAATTTGGATTTCCGTCTATCAGGACGCGGATACCATCGTCATTGAGGTTGCCGACAACGGAGCAGGTATGGATGAGTCTTTGTTGCATCGCCTGAATGAAAGTGTGTTACGTTGCAGTGATGAACCTGATCCTAGTTATAAGCGGGTCGGATTGGTTAATGTTGCTCAACGCTTGAAACTATCTTTTGGTTCAGAGGCTACGCTTTCTTTTGCTCCTAATAGGTATGACGGTATAACGGCACGAATGCAGATTCCAGTGACATCAAGCGGGGGGACCACCAGTGATATACAAAGTGATGCTTATTGATGATGATGTGCCAATGCTCAAGCTATTGCAGCAAATGATTGATTGGGAACAATTACAGTTGAAAGTTGTAGCTGCCACCTATTCCAGCGTAAAAGCAGTACACCTGTTTCAGCAGACCGTTCCAGATATTGTGATAACAGATATTGGCTTGCCACAAAAAAATGGGATTGAGTTAGCAGAACAGTTTCGCCAACTCAAACCTGACGTGCGCGTCATTTTCTTAACCTGTCATGAAGACTTCAACTACGCGAGACAAGCACTTAAGCTTCAAGCTGACGATTATTTAATTAAAGATCAGTTAACAGAAGAGCAGTTGCAACAAAGTCTGCATAAGTCGCTGCGCTTACTGAAAAAACAATCATCGTCTGTCAGTGTACAACCTTCAAGCTACAATCAACAGTTGCTCAAACAAGGTTTACTACAGAGTGTGCTTGATCGAACGAATGTTGACGAAATCCTTAAATATGCTGCTGGCATTGGAGTAAGGTGGAACTGTCCTTGGTATATGCTCAGTCTTGTGCATGTACAATATGCTAGTTACGATGAACATTACTCACAGCAATCGTTATCGTTAATTTGCTATGCCGTCTACAATATTGCGGAAGAATTAGCGCGCAAGTTTGAAGGGATCACACCATTTTTGCAGCAACAGCATCTTGTCATTGTGTATAACTATCACGATAATTTAGCAGATAACACCGTGTTGCACTTCAACAGCTATTTGCAAAAATTGAAAGAGCGAGTTGCCCAATATATGAAATTGCAGCTTGTAAGCGTCATGGTAAGTGATAAGCTGCAACTTAAGCAAATGGGTACTTGTTATCACTCCTTATTGCGCCATAAATATGAGTTCTATGTTGGGGAGTCGATGCAGATTGCCGATCGCCAGCAGGCGATGGGATCAACATGGCTGCAATTGCCTGCAGGGGAGTTGGACAACTATAAAGTTGAACTGAAGCAGGCGCTCGCTATTCATGATATAGATGGTATACAACGTATTATCGGGAGTATGAAGCAACATTTTCAAGCAAGGATGATTGAACCTGCTTCATTCATGCATGAGCTGCAAGTCTGCTTACGCGAGCTGACGATTGCAGCTTCGGTTAGACTTGATGAAGCGATCTTCAATTATATGGAGCAGTCACGAACCCTTGTTGATGTGCTTGCATTAGCGGAACGCACGCTAACCGCGATGGCTATGCCTAGCGATAAACAGGGGAAACAAGGGCAAGGTACACTAGCTAATAGCTATGAACCTAAGTTACAGCAAATTCAACATTATATCGAACAAAATTTAGCTGATAGTATTACTTCCATTGATATTGCGCGCTATCTGTATTTGAATCCAAGTTACTTCTCACGCTATTTCAAACGCATGACTGGCAGCAATTTCACGGATTATGTACATCAGTATAAGATGAACATTGCTTCACAAATGTTGAAAACATCTGGGCATACGCTGGAACAGATCGCACTGACACTAGGTTACTCAGACCGTACCTATTTCTCTAAAGTGTTCAAAAAGTATATGGGCGTAACACCGAGTGAGTATAAGAACGAATGCTCGTAAAACTATCAAAAATAACGGAAGAAAGAGATGATCATCTTATGACACCACTAACGCAGTTTACGATTGAAATTCACGATGCAAATCATACCGTATTGGCAGCTGCTTCTGATCACGGGCAAGCCCAGCTTGTATATCATCAGCCCTATCAAGAGGGTGACCAAATTGTTGTAAAGAGCGAGCATCCCAATCAATATGTAATGTTGCAGCTTGATGATACGATGCCAGAAACGTTCGTATATTTAGCGACAACTTGCTATCGGCTTACGATTCCATTTGGAGAGAAGAAAATCTCCTATAATCCGAAATCATATAGTGGTGACATCCATGCCCTTAGTGTGCGTCTAGCGACTGAAGCGGAAATCTCCAGTTACAAAAATGTAGCCCTGAATCCATTCGACCAACACGAGAATGACAGTTGTTATCCGCATGCGGTTGCGAATGTGGAAACACGCGGTGAGTCCGTGTTTGCCGCACGCAATGCCATTAATGGCAATTGTTTTAATGCAGGTCACGGGGCATGGCCATTTGAGTCGTGGGGCATTAACCAGCAAGATGACGCTGAAATGAGCGTGCAATTTGGACGCACTGTAGAAATTGACTGCATTGCTCTAACGCTGCGAGCAGACTTTCCTCACGATAACTACTGGGAGCAAGTAACCGTCTGCTTCTCCAATGGTGATTGTGAGACGATTCATCTAACGAAAACGCATGCCAAGCAGGTAATTAAGCTTACGCCGCGTCAGGTAGAGTCATTGACAGTAAAGAACTTAATCAAGTCCGCTGACCCGTCGCCGTTCCCTGCACTAACGCAAATTGAAGCTTATGGCTATGAAGTAAAGTGAGCGATTAAAAGATATAGAACTGAGCCTGCTGTGAGCAGGGAGATCTATATCTTTTTTTTGTGATGTTTTAATACAATGTTGAAAATATATTAAACTTTTAAGGGAAGACATTTTGACTTCCCTTAATTCGCTTTTATTTAACGTATATATGTTTTTTCAGCCATTGTCTGAAATACTGCAACTGTTCCTCAGTATGGAAATAGTGTTCTCCATTCTCCATTACTTGCAAATTACAGTTAAAACGTTTATTAAATTCAGATACAACGTCAAATTCACATACGCTATCTTCTGAACCATAGAGAATGGAAGTTGGAATATTCCAAGCAACAATAGGATGTTCTTTCACATAACAGTAGTAATCCCAATAGAGAGTCTGTCCAATAGGTGTAGCAATTTCTTTCTCTATTTTTAGTCTACTCTCACTTACGTTAAACCATGTCATCATATTATTTATGATACGTTCCATATTTACCACAGGAGAGAGAAACAAGCACTGCTTCAACGGCTCATGGCTATACTCTAATAGACTAAAATACGCTCCCATGCTACAAGCAAAAAGGCTTATATGGTTTGATAACGATTTTGCATAGGTCATAATTGTATGAAGGTCTTGAACACAGTTTTGAACGTTGCAAAGATAAGTATCATCCTTACGATCACCATGTTGAGGTAAATCAAAACTAAGCACTTGATAACCTACTGCTGTTGCTTCTTCTGCAAATACAATAATCGAGTCATCTGCCTTGTTTGACATGTTACCATGCACCACCACAAATAACTTATCTGATTTGTCACCCCACAAAATCGCTGGAATATTTTCTATTTTTAAATTATTTTTTATCATTACAAGTTATCCTCCATGAAATCAAATCATTGCTTTCTAATTCTTGGTGTGTCATTCTACCTCTACATAGTAACTCCCTAATTAGTTTTGAATGAAGTCAAAGAAATAGATTTTTCATATAATACCTCCAAACCTGTATATATGGCTTAATTATACTATGTGTTTTCTATTAATATATTAATTTTCAACATCTATTTAAACGTAGCCATTTTTTTAAGCAAAGGTCAAAATTTTACCCGTGGAAGGTCATAATCCGTCCTTGGGTCTCTCCTTCTCGCTGAGTATGATGGAATCAACAATGAGTTATGTGGAAGGAGCGTATTTCAAATGGTCGAGCAGAACCAGAACAAACAAGGCAGAGGGCGCCTCACCATCCCTACCGACCTTGATGTCGTAGGTGAAACGCTGAAAACGATGGAGTTGTGGGGCGCTGATGCTGTGCGCGATGCAGACGGCACCACTTTTCCGCAAGAGCTAGCTGAATGTGGAGCGAAAGTATACGCTACTTACTATACAACCCGTAAAGACAACAATTGGGCGAAAGCAAACCCTGACGAAGTGCAGCAATGCTATATTTCAACGAAATTTGTTCCTGCCACAGGCGCTGAACTTTCCATTCGTTTATTAGAAGGGATTAGCGAAGACTTATTGCAAGTCAACAACCGCGATGATATTTACCGTTGGTGGGAAGTAATCGATCGTACCACTGGCGAGGTCGTACCTACGAATCACTGGAGCTATGATGAAGCTAGCGGCTGTGTAATGATTACGAACACGATACCTTACCATGAATATAGCGTTAGCTTCTTAACCTATCTGATTTGGGATCCCGTTCATATGTACAATGCCGTCGTTAATGATTGGAAGGATTTCGAACGACAAATTACGTTTGACGTACGTCAGCCTAAGACACGGGAATACTCCAAAGGCAGACTTCGTGAATTTTTGCGGGACAAGCCTTATGTAAATGTAGTACGATTCACAACGTTCTTCCATCAGTTCACGCTCATATTCGATGAACTGCGTCGGGAGAAATATGTGGACTGGTACGGCTATTCCGCGAGCGTCAGCCCATATATTCTCGAACAGTTCGAGCGTGAAGTTGGCTATAAGTTCCGTCCGGAATATATTATTGACGAAGGGTACTACAACAACCAGTATCGGATTCCGTCAAAGCAATACTTGGACTTTATGACCTTCCAACGTCGCGAAGTGGCGGGGCTAGCTAAAGAGCTTGTTGATATTACCCACGAAGAAGGTCGCGAAGCGATGATGTTCTTAGGGGACCACTTTATTGGTACTGAGCCTTATATGGATGAGTTTAAAACCATCGGGCTGGATGCAGTCGTCGGCAGCGTCGGCAATGGTTCAACACTGCGTCTAATTAGCGACATTCCTGGGGTGAAATATACAGAAGGGCGTTTCTTGCCATACTTCTTCCCGGATACGTTCCATCCCGGAGGGAATCCAACGGCAGAAGCCCAAGAGAACTGGTTAACGGCAAGACGAGCTATTTTGCGTAAGCCTGTAGATCGCATTGGCTATGGCGGTTACTTGAAGCTGGCGCTGGACTTCCCAGACTTTGTTGATTATGTAACGCAAGTTGCCGATGAATTCCGCGATTTATATGAGAAGGCACGCACGAAGCCGATGTGCTTAGCTAAAGTTGCCGTTCTGAACTGCTGGGGGAAAATGCGCTCTTGGGGCTGTCATATGGTGCATCATGCGCTGTACCAGAAACAAAACTACAGCTATGCGGGCATTATTGAGATTTTGAGCGGGGCTCCTTTTGATGTATCGTTCATTAGCTTTGACGACATTCGTGAGCAGCCGCAGCTGCTCAATGATATCGATGTCATAATTAATGTCGGTGACGCTGACACCGCACATACTGGCGGTGACAATTGGAAAGACCCGTATATTGTTGAGCAAATCCGTGCATTTATTGCTGGCGGAGGCGGCTTTATCGGGGTAGGTGAGCCTTCCGCTGTTCAACATCAAGGTCGTTTCTTCCAGATGGGCGATGCTCTTGGCGTAGAGCTGGAGCGCGGCTTCACCCTCGGCTACGATAAATACAATTGGGACGTAAAGCCGTCTCACTTTATTACTGCCGATATGAATGGTGACATTAACTTCGGTGAAGGCAAGAAAAATGTATACGCAACGAGCGCTGATATTTTAGCTTGCAAGGATAAAGAAGTGCAGTTTGCAGTCAATAACTACTTCGGCGGTCGATCTGTCTATATCGGTGGACTGCCGTATAGTGCGGAGAACGCCCGCTTGCTGCATCGTGCAATATTATGGTCATGCAGCAAGGATCACGAATTGCACAATTGGTTTAGTTCGGATGCCCATACGGAAATCCATGTCTACCCAGAAACAGGTACGTATTGCGTTGTCAATAACACGGCAGAGCCGCGCAACACGACTGTGTACGCGAATGGCAAGAGCTTCGAATTGGAGCTCAAGGGCGGCGAATTGCGTTGGTTTGATATGTAAGGTTACGTCGTATTACAATTGAATAACAATTAGATTAGGCTGGGCAATTGTGAGATAATTGTTCCAGCCTAATCCTGTTTTTGGCTGACATCATCATCACCTATTGCTACATTCATTACAGCCATTCTATTTAAAACCAGATCGCTTGATTCTGTAATATTTTTATGAAGTCTATAATTTTGAGAATGCGAATTCATCGAAAGAAAGGGATGGACATGATGGAAGGTAGGAGTGAAGAGCGCGATAGATATATGGAAGCCTATCATATATGCGACAATGTAAAGTTATATAGTAAATATTCGCGAAACAGCACGCCGAGCGTCATTTTTATTGCTGGATTAGGTGATAGCAGTGAGACATGGGAGATCGTGCAGAATCGAATATCAGAAGCAGCGTCGACCTTTTCTTATGACAGAGCAGGTATTGGCAGAAGCCAATCCGTATCAGGAACACGAACATGTCGTTGTTTAGTCGAAGAACTTTCCGAATTGCTGCAAGTGCTTAACGTAGAACCTCCTTATGTATTGGTGGGGCATTCCTTTGGCGGCTTAGTCGCTAGATTATATGCAGGCCTTTATCCGCAAGACATATGTGGAATCGTGCTGGTAGATGCAGCCCCTGAATACAAAGAGTTGGCATACGAAAAGGTGCTTCCGAAAGAACGGATTGCGGAAAATAGGGAATATCTGTTGAACCCATTGCAGAATAGTGAGCGAATCGACAAGATACGAAGCTATGAGCAAATTGCCGAACATGTACAACTATATGACATTCCACTCTCTATTATCATAAGAGGGTTGCCCGATGAGTACCATGAAGGATGGCCTCACATGGAAATATTAGAAGTGGAAAAAAAGCTGCAATCCGAGTTTCAGCGATTGTCGACGTCAAGCAAGATTCGAATAGCCAATCAGAGCGGACATTACATTCATCATGATGAACCTGAGATCGTAGTAGAGGAGATCATGAATATGCTAGAGGAGAGTAGAAGTTGAGCAATTCTCTCAAATCCCCGTAGAATGGGTATGGACGAGCCACTCTACGGGGATTTTTATGTACATAAATTATAAAAATGGCACAGAATGCGACCCCAATATCACAACTCTATGCAATATCGAATTTCTTCTGCTTTCTGCTCAAATCCGAGCGACTCATACAATTGCAATGCTGTTCGATTATCGGTTAATACCTCAAGGCTCGCACGTGGTATGTCATGAGACTTCGCATATTGGAGTGCTTGAGCAAGCAGGAACTTCGCAAGGCCCTGTCCACGCCATTGCTCGCGAACGAATACATTTTCAATTTGGGCATAATCTTCTTCCTTCCAAGTCAATAGGCCGGCGACGACGGTATCCCCTTGGCGGACAACCATGGAAGTCCAGAGCGGATACTTCTGAAATTGAATAAGTCTGTCAAACCCAAGCGGGGCATCTGGCCAAATTTCTGAGTCGATATCCAAATAGGCATGAGCTTCTTCAGCCGTATCCAAATTCCAATGGGAAAATTGATAAGCTTCTGGCAATTGCAGCTCTGGAATTGGTGCTTCTATCATTCGTTCCATATGATATAGACTAATCAGATGACGGAAACCACGCTGCAGGAAGAATTGACTGTTCGCCTCTTCTGTTGAATCATTGCCAACACAGAGTCTCGTTCCGTATTCGGTAGAAAGTGTTGCCTTCAATTCGATGGCTCTTGCGTACAGCAGCTCATAAATGCGGTCAAGCAACACATAGTCATGCTCACGTTCTGGGATAGCCTTGATATTGACGTAAATAGCATGCACAGCTTGATATAACTCCCCTAATAATGGCATGTCCTCTTGTTGAAAATGACGAGTCTGCAATTCAGTCGTTGTATGCTCCATTCGTTACCTCTCTCTGTAAGTAATAATTTCGTGCTGGCCAGGTTGTTCTGCTCCTTTTCCACTATAGTATACAAAAACTTGGTTGACAATATATTCCTCAATTGTGTATTATCTATTTTAACATCCATCTAATTTGATGGTTATCTAATTTGATTGTTGTTTAATTCGCGCATGTTCTGCGATTACCGCATCATTACTTAAATAAGCTGAGGAGGAGTGAATGCCTGTATGCAGTTAGACAAGGTGGTTGCCTATCATAAGGCGTTGGCAGATCCAACACGTGTCAAGATGCTCATCTTGCTTGCGGAAGGTGAGCGGAATGGTCAGGTGTTAGCGGAGAAGCTATCAGTTACTCCTGCCACGATTACTCATCATGCGGCCAAGCTTCGCGAAGCGAGCCTTATCAACGAACGAAGAGAGAAGAACACAATTTATTTTTCATTAAATGATTATTTTCTAAAGAATAATGCTGCTGCGGCTATCAATCTTATTTATCGCGGAGCTGATGGAGGTATAGGGATGTTGAATGAGGAACAGAAGCGTTTGAGGGATTCGGTGATTCGCAATTTCTTCTCCAAAGAAGGCAAACTCAAAAATATTCCGTCACAGTTGAAGAAGAAGCTTATCATCCTGGAGCATATGGTGACTAATCTGGAGGCGGGACGCAGATATAGCGAGAAGGAAATCAACGAATACATTAAGGCCTACCATGAGGATTTCGCAACGATTCGCCGGGAGTTCATTATGCATCAATTTTTATTCCGAGAAAAGGAGATCTACGAGCTGAACCCGCAGGAAATGTGGGCAAAGTGGGTGAATCTTGCTTGAGTACGAGGAGCGACTGTTCTGCTGGATACCGGGGGATATCCGCGAGTATCCAGCGATTGTTCAATCAGATCGAGCAATGCGAACTGCCGGTTCATAGTTTGATCGTGTGTCACCATGATTCTACGGTTGCAGAGTTTTGGCGCGAGCCGTATCGCAGGGATTGCCCGCAACTGTTGTATTCCTTAAGCAAAAGTGTGACCTCCATTGCGGTTGGCATTGCATGGGACATGGGGCTTATCCGTCTGGACGAATCGGTCATTTCATTCTTTCCCGAGCGGCTTCCAGAACGAGTGTCCGACAAACTATCCGTGATGACGCTCCATCATCTGCTAGCTATGACAGCAGGTCATAAGGGTGATATCTACCCTGTTGTGGCTAAGGAACAGGACTGGGTCAAGGCATTTCTAGCGCAAGAGGTAGATCATGAGCCGGGTACCCAATTTCAATATAGTACACATTCGACCTATATGCTGTCTGCCATATTGGAGCGGGTAACGGAACAGAATCTTGTCGACTTTCTCATGCCTCGATTATTCGAGCCGTTAGGCATCGCTAGACCTGTATGGGAAACCTGCCCGATGGGAGTTACTGCTGGGGGGATGGGGCTGAGTCTAACGACGAGCGACGTAGCGGCATTCGGTCAGATGCTGCTGAACAAGGGCATGTTCAAGGGAAAGCGCATCGTGTCAGAACAATATATCCAGATGGCGACAAGCGAGCAAAGCGATAATCGCAAAGGAGCCAATCGAATCGATTGGGCTCAGGGCTATGGCTATCAGTTCCATCGCTGTCGAGATGGATGCTTTCGGGCAGACGGGGCTTTTGGTCAGTTATGCTTCGTCTCTACGAAGGATGGGATTGTTATTGCTGCGACGGCTAGCTATCCGACCATGGATATGCTGCAGACACTTCTGAATCTCATTTATGAACATCTCCTTGACGAAGTTGACAGCAGTGGTGATACTCGGGAGCATCCGCATGAAGATGTGCAGCAAGAGGGCAATCCATCAAGTATTGATCATTCCAGTCAGAGGCCTCCCGTTGAGCCTTGGTCTTGGATGGTTCCGTTACACAGAGAAGCGCGGCATACAGTAGGGGGAGAGCATGTGCAACACATGCTGAAACTGCCGGAACTGTATCAGCATGTGTACGTCATGCAACCAAATGCAAGTGGATTGAAGCAGGTCAGCTTCGATGCTCAAGGTGAGACGATGCAGCTTCATTTGTTCTATGGAGATGAGCGAGATATTGCTGTGCCTATAAACGCAGCGCAGCCGATGCGTACGAAGGCTGTATTTTACAAAGATCTATCCATGTCCCTGCAGGAAGTCGTTGTATACGCATCGTGGGTGAACGAATGTACGCTGCAAGCCAAGCTATTTTATATCGAAACGCCTTATGTGGTGACCTATATCATGAAGTTCCATCCGGGGTCGATCGACTTGGAGTTTGCTATCAATGTGTCTTTTCATTTATCCAGTTTCACAGCCGTAGGGTACAAGGTAAACTTGTAGTATGTAGGAAGTGTATTGTGTATTCCATATCGAATGTAAGCCATGTCAAAGTGCGGGTAGTCATTTGGCATCTGTGGTTTTGTAGCGTGGTATTATAGCATGATTAGGGTGTAGCTTGAGATAGGGATTGCATAATGTTTGCATCATGGATGTGTTTGCGTATAATTATGGACAGCACGATAAGGGAAGGAAATGACACGATATGAACCAGAACTCCAAGAAGAGCATCATTGATAAATTGAATTTGAACAAATACCCGGTGAAATTAATCTTAAACAAACCTGACGATATGTCGGACTTTGATGGGTTGGATTATGACACTGCGATCAAGCGGGACAGCTATGATCTTATTTTTGCCTTCATCTACTCGCTAGAGCAATTTACAGAGCTGGTACAAATGGTTATCGATAAGCAGCTGCTGAACAACAAGGGATATCTATTTACCGCTTATCCGAAGAAAAATAATCCTAAATACGAGCAATATATTGAACGCGACAGCTTCTTCAGCATCGGATTCGTTAATGAGGACGGCTATGTAGGAAGCAGCGATATTAAATTCGCACGGATGGTCAGCTTGGATGACGTCTTTACCGTAATCGGCTTGAAGTCCGAAGCTAAAAAAGCAGCCAAATCAGCATCTCCTAAAAAGAGCCAATGCGTTGATGATTATGTTGAGCATGTTGCAGATATTCAGGCATATTTAGCAGGCAGTGCGGAACTGGAGTTTTACAACAGCCTGACACCGGGATATCAAAAGGACTGGGCGCGTTACGTGTACAGTGCTAAGCGGAAGGAAACACAGGACAAAAGGCTTGAAGAGATGAAGGCCATCTTGGCCGAAGGATATAAATCTTTTGATTTGTATCGCAGACGGGATAAGTAGTGCATCATGAGTTTGTGGGGGAGAGACAATGAGTCACGCTTTTGCAAAAGAGATTCACAACTGGGACTCATGGGGAGCAGTGTATCAATCGATTGAAGATTTTCGACAGCTCATTGAAGTCATCTACCGAAAAGAAAATCTGAGCGGGGCAGAGCACATATTCCAGTTGACGCCGGGTACAAATGCGGTATTTCGTGCCGGCAGCTATGTGATTAAAATCTTTGCACCCAAGGAATCTGGAGCAAATACAGATGCTGATTATCAAGCAGAAATAAGTGCCATGGAACGTGCTATCCAGCAGGGCATCCACGCACCGAATGTGATCGCAGCGTCCTATATTCAAGATAAGTATTTGTTCCGATACATCATCATGGACTTTATTCAAGGTCAGGAAGCGGGTAAGGTGCTCTCAGGTTGGACATTCCCCCAGAAGGAAGCGTTCGTCAAGCAGTTGCTTGCTAATTTGGACAAGCTGAATACGTTGCCTTCGGAGCATGTTGATGCAAGTGCAATAAAGCAAAGGGTTGCACGCAATACGAGATGGAACTTCTTTTCAGAGTCTATCCGGGCGCAAATTGCTGAAATCGTGACAGAAAGCCCGATATCCCAACCCGTATACGTACATGGAGATATTACAGCGGAAAATGTGATGGTGGATGATGGAGGTCAATTGTTCATTATCGACTTTGCAGACAGTACGATCGCTCCTGCCGAGTATGAGTACCCGCCAATCCTGTTCTCCTTGTTTGATTTTGATGCTGATCTGATTCAATTGTTTAGGAGAGAGATAGGATGCAGTCGTGAAGTATTTATCGATAAGTTGTTTCTCGCGATATTGCTGCATGAATTCGGATTTGTATTCGTAAAAATGATTTGTGAGAAATATTCGGATCAGGATGCACACGCCTTAACGGATATTTACGAAGTGAAGAGAATGCTGCAGGCGCATTTGCCAATGTGATGGTGTCAACGACAATCAAAGATGTGCATTAAAGATGAGCAATAAACAAAAGAGAGCGCACCGAACCCGTAGGGGAGCCGGATGTGCTCTCTTCTTCGTATATTTAGAAATAGTCAGAGAAGTAAGGGATCTGCCGAATAATGAGCTTCTCCAGCAGGTCGATGGTGGCCTCGTTGGCTTGGAATCGACCGATTTTCGCCAAGTAAGATGGGCGCTTGTATCCCATAAGCATCGTCGTCAAGGTTTGAATATCGAATTCAGCATCCCGCTGATTCCCGCCTTTGGTAAGATGCCCGTTGCCCTGCTTATCTACGGTTAATGTAAATACTCCCTGATTCCATTCCAGCATCGGATCATGAAGTACGAAGGTGAAGCTGCATTCAGCTTCTTGCGGCTGGAACGGATACTGCTCCAGGAACAATCCGATATCCACGATTCGTGCCATATAGTATGGCGCAATAATTTCTTTAATATCGCTGTCCTCGAGCAGGAACGCAAGCGGCTCATCCGTGTAAATATGTCCCTTTACACGGGTCACCATGGAGAAATGTGCGCTAATAAAGTTCCATAACCCGTTGCGTGCCTCTTGATTGACATACACCATTTCTTTCATATAGAACACTTCTTCAGCGATCCAATAGAGCAAATATCCTGTCGGTTCATGGTTGCTGTCATAATAGACTGCGACCGTCATGTCATCGAGATCCCAACGGAGGTATTCTTCCCACGCCAGATCGTTGCGCAGCATAGCGCCGTGTGTCAGCAGGGCGAAGCGATGATAGACTTGCCGAACATCCGGATGCTCAATGGTGACGCGTTCGACATTGCCAGGAACCGTCTTGAGCTTCGGCAGCTGAGTGTCCTTCACATCGAATGAGATTTTATCAGAGATGATTTCCCAGCCTTTGCGACGGTAATACGGGATGGAGTAAGGATATAAGTAGGACACGGATTGCTTGCGCTTGCGCATGTTCGTCAGTGCTTGACGCATTAATTTATTCATTAAGCCAAGATTGGCGTATTCTGGGTAGGTTCCGACACCTGTTAATCCACCCATTTCGTAGATTTGACCGAATATATTCACTTGGAATGGATACACGGCGAGTTGGGATATCAGCTTGTCTCCATCGAACCATCCTAGTACATCGGCCTGCTTCAGTATGGGCAGTTTCGCTTGCGCGATTTCGCGATTCTCCCATCCAAGCGCCTGTAGGTCATGATTGGTCACTTGGAATACATAGCGCAGCAGAGCGTTGAATTGCTCGCCGTGGCGGATTTCAACGTCCCTCATTTTCAGTCTCTCTTGCAGCTCTTGGCGGCTCATGAATGAGAACCTCCCTTTCATGGATGAATCACCTTATATTATCTTACACTAATTTCCCATGCTTCAATCATGCGATGGTGTGCTTTTTAGAATGCTGCCGTACGAGCAAAAACGCCACCACAGGATGTGATGGCGCTGCATTCTGCGACATATCGCTTACTTTCGTTCCCTAACGGCAAAGTAGTTATTCTCATCGTCAGCAAAGTTGAATACCCTGGCACCAGGCATTGTCACTACATCACCAACTGTAATGCCTTTGTTCTTGAAATCTTCATACAGTGCATCGAGATTGTCGGAGAATAGCATGATCGAAGGTGTCCCTAGGTTGAGTTCTGGCTGCATTTCGGCAATAAGCTGCTTATTGTGGAGCACGAAGGATGTCTGTGCGCCTTGTGCAGGAGCAATTTCAATCCACTTCATTCCATGCCCGTTGTTATCTTCCGACACGACAATGAATCCGACTTTTTCTGTCCAGAATTGCACCGCTTGGTCTTGATCATTGACATACAGCATAACTTGTCCGATTTGATTGATCATGGATCATTCTCCAATTCTAACGTTTTGTGATTGAATTCTTATCGATCGTACAATTTTTAGGCAATGAATGCAAGCGGAGGTGAGTAAGTGAGCAGCCCTCTATCGTAGGCAGATATATTGGGCTACTCCTGAATGTGATTGAAATCACAAAGTATGTAAGCAAGTTCAATATAATAGAAGTACTTGGGGATGAAGTCTAAAAAGTCAAAAGGGAAGCCACGAGATAAATGTTTCGTGATAGTTGAAGGATTGGCTTTGTGTGGAATGGGGTAATGAAGGAACTACAACTAAAATCCAGGAGAGTGAGAGCTCATGCAGAAAAATCACGTGACCGAGTATCAAGAATATGTAGAGAACAAATTTACGAAACGAATTATTCATAAGGATGAGGAAAATGTGATATTCGTACTGAACTTCAGTCCAGGAGCCGAATTGCCGACACATCGTCATCCGGGCGCAAACGTCAATATTCTAGTTCTGGATGGAAGCGGGATCGTGAATAGTGATGGGGTGGAGACAGGAGTTGCCGAAGGTGACATCCTTCATATTAGTGGTGACGAGAGCTTCTCTTACCGCAGCGGAACAGATGCCGTTTCCTGTCTATATGTCGTGTTGACGAAAATGCCGAGTGAGCGCTATGCCCAAAATATTTGATCAAAGCGTTGGATGAAGCAATTGGTGGATTCGTGCCCCGAAATCAAAAAACCGTTATTTTGAAAAGAGATTGATCAAAATAACGGTTTATTATTTGATTAAATATAAATTTTTATAATAAAGTTTTATCATTTCTTATTTAACTAAAGCACCCGATCGTTTAAGTTTATATATTCACAAACTTTCCTATAATTGGTTATTATCAAAAAAAGAGAAACCCAATATGGATATTAGCGGTTTTTTACTTTCTGAATGGTCTTATCCCTAAACCCTTTTGTCGTCTGCGCCCGGAATAAGTCTTTCCATCATTCAGCTACTTTTGGATGTAGCATAAATTGGACTGATTTTATCCATTGCTACTCCTTGATTTTTATATTTGACGGATTGTCAAGTTAAGTGCGACAGTTCATCCATGAAAGCTTCGTGAGCAGACATCCAACCGAGACATTTACGGGGACGATTATTAATGAGAGAGATAGCCTTGGCCAAATCTTCATCGGTGACCAAAGCAAAATCATGG
>Ga0209566_100216_pt1 | contig 57945 bp, 45 predicted proteins | sample Araplavi_mTSA_r2_2_FD_184287 | JGI IMG/M metagenome (GOLD analysis project Ga0209566, IMG submission 184287) | Arabidopsis root microbial communities from North Carolina, USA - plate scrape CL_Cvi_mTSA_r2 (SPAdes) (version 2) | ecosystem: Host-associated > Plants > Roots > Endosphere | place...
CGAATTCGAGGCTCTTCAGCGGCGACTTGATCGCGGTGATGTCGACGCGCAGCGTCTGCGTCGCCGCGAACCAGCGCTCCCACGGCTGCTCGAGCGCGAGCGCGTAGACGTCCTGCTCGTTGCGGTAGGCGCGGTGCGCGATCTTCAGCAGGACCCGGCTCGCGATCCGCGAATGGAGGTTCGCGGCCATGCCGGCGGCCCAGCCGCCGCTGAAGTGGACGCCGCCCGGCACCTGCGCGCCCGCGGTGAACGGCGCGCCGTTCAGGTGGCGGCCGGCGATTTCGGCCAGCTCGGCGGCGAGCGCCGCTTCGAGGCCGCGCGGGCAGGGGGCGAAGAATTCGTACAGGGTGGGCGAGGACATAAGGCGGGTGAGGACGTGCAAAAGTCCACTATTGTACGCGGCGCGGGCGGCCGGGGCCGGCGTTGCGTCGCGTTTCGGTGCCGCGGCGCGGGCCCGGGCGCCGCGCATGCGTGCCGGGGGCGGCCCGGCGGCGCCCGGGCGGGCACCGCCAGGCCGCCGCGGGCTCAGTGCGAACCCGGCTGGCCGGCGCGGGCGGCCGGGCTGCTGCCCGGCCAGAACAGCGCGAGCGGATTCGACAGCACCGTGCGGACGATCGCGGCGACGAGCGCGCGCACCTTGGTCGGGCGCAGGCTGCGCGAGCGCACGGCCATCGTGAACGCGAGCGCGAAGCTCACGAGCACGTTGAGGATCGCCATGCTGAGCACGCCGGCGCCGGCCCACCACAGCTCGGGGGTGCCCAGCGCGTCCTTGCCCAGCACGCCGAGCGCGATCCCGATCGAGCCGGCCGACAGCGTCACGTGCCGCACCTCGAACGGGAACATGAACACGGTGACGATCGCGGGGATGAGGCCGAGCATCAGGCCGAGGCCGACGTTCGCGACCACGCCGGCCACGTTCGACCGGCAGAAATGCGCGAGCTTCGCGGCGCCGGCCGCGCCGAGCGTGAGGCGCAGCCGGCGGTTGTACGTGAGCGCGTCGCCGACCCGGTGCAGCACGAACCAGTTGTCGGCCCAGCCCGCAAGCAGGCTCGACGCCCACAGCAGCACGCCGGTCAGCGCCGCGTAGAGCGGCGTCGGGCCGAGCAGCGAGAACGAGTGCAGCGTCGCGTGCGCCTTCTCCGGCGAGATCAGGTTCGCATGCAGCAGGTTGCCGGCGAACAGCTGCACCAGCAGGCACACGGGCAGCACGACGAGCACGTTGCCCGAAATCGCGGCGGCCTGCGTGCGGATCAGCGCGATCACCGATGCCACGAACGCCTTCACGCCTTCGTCGTGGCCCGTGTCGTCCAGCTCGCGCGCGAGCGTCGGCGCGGTCATCGCAGGCTGCTTGGTCGCGAGCGTGAAGTGCAGGAAGTGCATCAGCATGAAGCTGGCCGCGTAGTTGATGCCCGCGAGCAGCCCTTCGAGCATCGACTGCAGGTGCGCGCCCGTGATCGCGAACTTCACGCACACCGTCACGACGGTGACGAGGCCGCCGCCCGCGGCCATCCGCAGCATCTTCAGGTACTCGGCGCGGCCGCGCGAGATGTAGTGCTCGCCGGTGTCCGCGTTGGTTTCGACGAGCTTGCGCGCGAACAGCGAGAAGTTGCTGCGCACGAGGTGCGACACGCTCTGGCTGTTGTGGTTCGCGTCGACGAGCTCGGCCGTCAGGTGCGCCATCCCGTGCAGGTCGTCGCGCGCCATCCACGCGTTGAGCAGCATCTCGGCGCGCAGGATGCGCATGCGCATTCGCTCGACCTGGAACACGATGTCGACCGACACGCCGTTGCGGTACAGGTGCGAGAACACCTCGTCGACGGCGATCCGGCATTCGTCGAGCAGCACGCGCAGGTAGTTGACCTCGTGCAGCAGCTTGCTCGGGTCGCCGCCGTCCTCGACGGCCGCGTGCGCGGTCTCGACCGCGAGCATCGCGCGCGTGAGGCGGTAGAACGGCTGCGTTTCCAGCGGCTTGCGCGCGTCGTCGTCGGAGAGCCGGCTGCGCACCGTCTGCGACAGGCCGGTCGAGCTGATCTGGCAGGTCAGGTTGTGCAGCGCGGCCAGCAGGTCGCGCGAGAACGAACCCGGCTCGTGGCGCTCTTCGTCGGTGACGTCGAACGAGAACAGGTCGGCGAGGCGCGTGAGGAGATCGTCGGGCAGCGCGTCGATCCATTGCGCGTCTTCCGGCGTCGGGAACATCAGCGTGAAGAGCGCCGACAGCTCGCGGCGGTTCGGCGCCGGCGGGATCAGCGACGAGTCGATCCGTTCGAACAGCGCGCCGAAGAAGCCCGAGTGCACGGGCATGCCGGCGTCGCACAGGAGCGAGATGCCGTCGCACTCGCGCAGGATGCCGCGCAGGATGCGCGCGGCGTGCGCCTTCCATGCGGGGTTGCGATCGAGCACGTGGAACAGGTAGCGCAAGCGCGCGTGGGCCGGATACGCGCGCGCATCGGCGTCGCGAACGGCCGGCGCGTCCTGCATCGTGCCGGTGCGGCGCAGCCAGTGCGCGAGCTCGATCAGCCATTCGCTGCGCTCGGCGTACGACGCATCGGCGTCGGCGTGCGCGAGCAGCGCATCGAGCTGGTGACCGGCATTGCGCGACGCGCGCCACTTCTTGATCAGGGTCGTCAGGGAACGAAACATAAACGGAATAGCGAAAGCCCTCGGCGGGCGGGTTCGGGATGCCGGCCGGGAAACGGCGCGGCGCCGGGGAGAACGGGTGAGACGGGGCAGGTTGCCGGACGATGCGAGGCGACCCGCGATGCGGCTGCCCCGCTGCGGTGCACGGTGCGGGCGCCGGGCGGCACGGCGGTCGGGCCGAACACGGCCCGGCGCCGCTGGCTGGCGCGCACGACGAGCGGCGCGGGCCTGAAAGTGCGTAGGATCGTCAATCGGGCCGGAAAACGCAAGCCGACCGCGTTGCACGAAGCCGGTTCCGGCCGACTTTGACAAACAATGTCATGGCCGTCCGGCCGGGGAGCACGACGCGGGGCCGGGGCCGCGCATCGCCGATGGCGGCCGGCGGTCGCTATCGGACGCGCCGCGCTGGACGAAGCCGCGCGGGCGCTTACGCCGTCGAGCGTTCGCCTGCGCGCCGCACGCTTACGCGCCGGACTTGCCCGTCGCGCCGGCGTCGCCGCCCGGCGCCGGATTGGCCGGGCACGGCACGACCGGCGCGGCGGCCGTCTTGCCGCCGGCCGCGGGTGCCGCGGCAGCCGATGCGCCACGGCGCGCGGCCATGGCACGCACGCCGGCCGCGGCTTGCGTGGCGATCACGTCGAGCGCGCGCCGGTGGCCGGCGACGAGTGCGTCGTAGCCGTCGGCGACCGGTTCGGCGACGCTCGTGCGGCAGGTCATCACGGCCTGCGTGGCGAGCGAGCGCACGCTCCACACCGCATCGACCGCCGCCCGTTTACCCGGCCACGACTCGAAGCGCTGCACGTTCACGCTGATGCGATACACGGGCACGCCGGGCGGATACGCGGAATTCGCGACGTCGATCGTGCCGAGCCGCGCGGCGAGATCGTCCGACAGCGCACGGCGGATCTCGTCGGCGGGCGGCGACGCCCAGCGTTCCTGCTCGAGCACGTCGACCTGCGCGGCGTTCTTCTGCACAACCAGCTGGTTTTTCGCGACCTGCTCGGGCACGCCGACGGACGGCACCTCGATCAGGAACGCCGGGTTGGCCGGCGCGGTGCGCAGCGGCGCCGCGGCGTCGGCCGGGCTGAGCGTGTAGAACCGCGCGGGCGGCGAGCTGCACGCGGCGAGCGCGAGGGCGGCGGCAACCGCCGCCGCGCCGCTCGCGAAACCGTTCACGCGTGTCGTCATGGTTGATCTCCTGGCTTGCCCTTGAGCAGCGATTCGGGGTGACGCTCGAGGTAGTCGGCGAGCGCGTTCAGCGATTGCAGCGTGCGCGTGAGTTCCTTCAGCGCGCCGCGCACGTCGGACTGCAGCGGCGAATCCTGCTGCAGCGTCGCTTCGGCGGTCGAGAAGGTCTGCTTCGCCGCCGACAGCGTGTCGCGCGCTTCCGGCGCGACCTGCGTGTCGAGCTGCTTGAACAGCTTGTCGGCGTTCGCGAGCGCGCTGTTCAGGTTCGCGCCGATCTGGTCGAACGGCACCTTGTCGAGCTTCTTCGCGATGTCGGCGACCTGCAGCTGCAGCTCGTCGAGCGTGTTCGGCACGGTCGGCAGCTCGAGCGGCTGGCGTGCCGTGTCGATCTTCACGGCCGGCGCCTTCGGGAAGAAGTCGAGCGCGACGTACAGCTGGCTCGTCAGCAGGTTGCCGGTGCGCAACTGGCCGCGCAGCCCGTGCTGGACGAGCCGCTCGACGATCTCGCGGCGGGCCGGTTCTCCCTTGCTCTCGATCGTTTCGCGGAAGCGCCGGCCGAGGCGTTCCGGATAGATGTTCATCGTCACCGGCATCAGGAAGTTCTTCGTCTTCGGATCGAAGTCGATGCCGATGTTCGTCACTTCGCCGAGCACGATGCCGCGGAAGTCGACCGTCGCGCCGACGGCGAGCCCGCGCAGCGACTGGTTGAAGTTCATCACGACCTGCAGCGGCTGGCCGTCCGGGTCGCGCATCGCGTCGCCCTCGTCGGACGCGAGGCGGAACGTCGTGTTGTTCGGCGCCGTCGCGCCGCTGCCCTGGTTCGGCGGCGTCTGGAACGCGATGCCGCCGAGGATCACCGTCGCGAGCGACTGCGTGTTCAGCTTCAGGCCGCTCGAATCGAGCCGCAGGTCGACGCCGCTCGCCTGCCACCAGCGCGAGTTGATGCCGACGTACTGGTCGTACGGCGCATTGACGAACACGTTGAACGTGACGCCCGTGCCGTCCTTGTCGAGCGAGAAGCCGACCACCTGGCCGACCTGCACGCGGCGGTAGTAGACCGGCGAGCCGATGTCGACCGAGCCGAGCGAATCGCCGCGCAGCACGTACTGCGTGCCTTTCTGGTCGCCCGTGACGGCCGGTGGCGTCTCGAGGCCCGTGAAATCGGTCAGCGTGTCCTGGCCGCGGCCGGCGTCGACGCCGATGTACGCGCCCGACAGCAGCGTGCCGAGCCCCGACACGCCGGTCGCGCCGACGCGCGGCCGCACGATCCAGAAGCGCGAGCCCTTGACCGCGAAGTCCTCGGCTTCCTTCTTGAGCTGCACCTGGACGAGCACGCGCGACAGGTCTTTCGACAGCTTGATCGTCTTGACCATGCCGATCTCGACGTCCTTGTACTTGACCTGGGTCTTGCCGGGCTCGAGCCCTTCGGCGCTGTGGAAGCTGATCGTGATTTCCGGGCCGCGTTCGCGCACGGACTTGATCACGAGGCCGATGCCGATCAGCGCGGCGATCAGCGGCACGAGCCAGACGAGCGACGGCAGCCAGCCGCTTTTCGTCGAGATCGTCGGATCGGGCGGCCGGGGCGCGTCGTGCTGCGGGCCTTGTGGACTATTCATGGTGATTCCCTGAGGTTTCGACTGGATCCCAGATCAGGCGGGGATCGAACTGCATCGACGCGAGCATCGTCAGGATCACGACGGAACCGAACGCGAGTGCGCCGGGGCCGGCCGTGATGACGGCGAGCGAACGGAAATGGACGAGCGCAACGGTCAGCGTCACGACGAAGATGTCGAGCATCGACCAGCGGCCGATGCGCTCGACGATCCGGAACAGCCGCGTGCGCTGCTGCGGCCGCCATGCGGTGCGGCGCTGCGCGCTGATCACGAGGATCAGCAATACGCCGAGCTTGAGCATCGGCACGAGGATGCTCGCGACGAACACGACGACGGCGAGCGGCCAGTCGCCCGACACCCAGAAATAGATGACGCCGCTCATGATCGTGTCTTCCTGCGAGCCGACGATCGACGCGGTGCGCATGATCGGCAGCAGGTTCGCCGGAATGTACAGGATCGCGGCCGCGAGCAGCAGCGCCCACGTGCGCATCAGGCTGTTCGGCGTGCGGAAATGGAGCGCGCTGCCGCAGCGCGCGCAATGCGCGTGCGGATGGTCGAGCGTCTGCACGAGCCCGCACGTGTGGCAGCTGACGTAGCCCTCGCGGGCGGCGGTCGGGATCGTCATCGGCGGGCGGCTTCCGGCGACGGGGTAGCGTCGGGCTGCCCGGGCGAGCGCCCGGCGCGCAGGTCGTCGACGATGTCCCACAGCGTGCGCGGATCGAACATCAGCACCACGGCGATCATCAGCGTGAGCGCGGCGAACGCGAACAGCGCGGCTTCCGGCACGACGCGCGCGAGGCTCACCATCTTGACGATCGTGACGAGGATCCCGAGCATGAACACCTCGATCATCCCCCACGGCCGCACCATCTCGATCGCGCGCAGCACGAGGTTGAAACCGGGCGGCACGACCCCGCGGCGGATCGGCAGCAGCAGGTACAGCAGCGCGGCCATCTCGACGAGCGGGAACAGCACGGTCGAGCAGAACACCATCACGCCGACGATCGCCATGTCCTGGCGCCACAGCGAGTCGATCGCGCCGATCAGCGTGGTCTGCACGCGGTTGCCGTTCACGTCCATCTCGAGGATCGGGAACGCCTGGGCAATCGTGAACGTGATCAGTGCCGCGAGCGCGAGCGCGCAGATCCGCTCGATCTGCGCCGCGCTGTTGCGATAAAGCAGCGCGTCGCAGCGCGGGCAACGCGCGATTTCGCGGCCGCTCAGGCGCGGTTTGTGCAACAGTGCGTCGCACTCGTGGCAGGCAATCAGGTCGTATCGTTGCATGGAAAAGGCAGTTGTGCGACGGCCGGGGACACGCGTCGACGGGGCCGGAACCCGCGCCAATCTTACCAAAAGGGCCTTTTCGGCGTGTCAAGGATCGTGCGGTTTGTGACCGGCCGGTAACATGACGGGAAGCTGTCGGCCGGCTGACATGCCTGTCCTCAGAGTCCGCGCGCGTCAAAAGGTTGCGGTAGCATGGCGCCCTTGACAAGCGTCGGACGAATGGCCGGCGCGGCTGTTCGCTGAACTGAGGAATCCAGGATGGTATCGAAATCGCCGCCGGCCGTGCCGGCACGTTATGCGCATACCGCGATCGCGCTGCACTGGCTGATCGCGCTGCTGATCATCTGCGGCTTCGCGCTCGGCTGGGTGATGACCGACATCCCCGGCTTCACGCCGACCAAGCTGAAGTACTTCTCGTGGCACAAGTGGATCGGCGTGACGGTGTTCGCGCTGGCCGTCATCCGCGTGCTGTGGCGGGCGACCCACGTGCCGCCGCCGCTGCCGGCCGATACGCCGGCGTGGCAGCGCGCGGTATCGCACGGCGTGCACATGCTGCTGTACGTGCTGATGATCGTGATCCCCGTGACGGGCTACCTGTACAGCTCGGCCTCGAACATCCCGGTCGTCTACCTGGGCATCGTGCCGCTGCCGCGCCTGATCGACCCCGATCCGGTGCTGAAGGAAACCTTCAAGACGCTCCACGTGTCCTTGAATTACATTCTGCTTGCGCTCGTCGCGATGCACGTGCTCGCGGCGCTCAAGCACCAGTTGTTGGACCGCGACGGCCTGCTGTCGCGGATGCTTCCCTTTGCCAAATGAAGGATCCCATGAAAGTGTCTTTCTCCCGCTCCATGCTGACCGCGCTCGCCGCGGTGTCACTTGTCGCGTCGGGCGCGGCGCACGCCGATGTCGATCTCGCGAAGAGCAAGGTGTCTGCCGTGTCGAAGCAGATGAACGTGCCGACCGAAGGCGCGTTCAAGAAGTTTTCCGCGCAGGTGAAGTTCGATCCGGCGAAGGCCGCGCAGGGCAGCGCCCAGATGACGATCGACGTCGCGAGCTATGACCTCGGCGACAAGATGTACAACGACCAGGTCGCCGGCAAGGACTGGTTCGACGCGAAGGCTTTCCCGCAGGCGACGTTCGTGTCGTCGGCGATCGCACCGGCCGGCGGCAACAAGTACAACGTGACCGGCAAGCTGACGATCAAGGGCAAGGCCGAAACCGTCACGGTGCCCGTCACGGTCACGCAGAACGGCGCGACGCAGACGTTCGACGGCGTGCTGCCGATCAAGCGTTCGGCCTTCAACGTCGGCACCGGCGAGTGGAAGGACACGTCGGTCGTCGCGGACGAAGTGCAGATCAAGTTCCATCTCGTCGCCACGAAGTAAGCGGCGAACCATCGCATCACCCGAATGCCGCGCGAGGGCGCGGCGCCGTTCCAAGGAGAAAGAGTTGAAAAAGCATCTGATGATCGCCGCGGGCGCACTGGCTGCCACGCTGTCGTTCTCGGCATTCGCCGACAGCGCAACCTACCAGTTCGATCCGTCCCACACGTACCCGAGCTTCGAGGCCGACCACTTCGGCGGCCTGTCGGTCTGGCGCGGCAAGTTCGACAAGTCGAGCGGCACCGTGACGCTCGATCGCGCGGCGAAGACGGGTACGGTCGACGTGACGACCGACATCGCGTCGATCCACACCGGCAGCGCGAAGCTCGACGAGCACCTGCAGACGAACGAATTCTTCGACGTCGCGAAGTTCCCGCAGGCGAACTACAAGGGCACGATCAAGTTCGACGGCGACAAGCCGGTGTCGGTGGTCGGCAACCTGACGCTGCATGGCGTCACGAAGCCGTTGACGCTGAAGATCGACTCGTTCAAGTGCATGCCGCATCCGATGCTCAAGCGTGAAGTGTGCGGCGTCGACGCGGTCGGCGAATTCAGCCGCGACGATTTCGGCCTCGACTACGGCAAGCAGTACGGCTTCAAGATGAAGACGAAGCTGCTGATCACGGCCGAAGCCGTCAAGCAGCAGTAATACCGCCAGCCGGGCCGGCCGCCGTGCCGGCCCGTCGCGCGCCAACCGCCGCGTTCCCGTTCCACGGGCGCGGCGGTTTTTTTGCGCGCCTATAATCGCCCGAGCGCCGCTCGCGGTGCCCGGGCGGCGCCGACGGCGCACGCGTGGCCACGGCCGCCTCGAACAGAACGTACAACGACAAGGAGATCGCCGATGCATGCCGTCACGCAGTCCCGTCCCATTGCCTCGTCGCCGCGCGTGTGGCGCGCGGTGGTCGCCGCGTCGATCGGCAATGCGCTCGAGTGGTTCGATCTCGTCGTCTACGGTTTTTTCGCGGTGACGATCTCGAAGCTGTTCTTCCCGGCCGGCAACGACACCGTGTCGCTGCTGCTCACGCTCGGCACGTTCGGCGTGTCGTTCTTCATGCGCCCGCTCGGCGCGATCGTGCTCGGCGCGTACGCCGACCGCGCGGGCCGCAAGGCCGCGCTCACGCTGTCGATCCTGCTGATGATGGCCGGCACGCTGATCATCGCGGTGCTGCCGACCTACGGGGCGATCGGCGTCGCGGCGCCGGTGATCCTCGTCGCCGCGCGGCTGATGCAGGGCTTCTCGGCCGGCGGCGAATTCGGCAGCGCGACCGCGTTCCTCGCCGAACACGTGCCGGGCCGGCGCGGCTTCTTCGCGAGCTGGCAGGTCGCGAGCCAGGGGCTCACGACGCTGCTCGCCGCCGGCTTCGGGACCGTGCTGAACGCGCAGCTCTCGGCCGAGCAGATGGCGTCGTGGGGCTGGCGCGTGCCGTTCTTCTTCGGCCTGCTGCTCGGGCCGGTCGCGTACTACATCCGCACGAAGGTCGACGAGACGCCCGAATTCCTCGCGGCGGAAGGCACCGCGAACCCGCTGCGGGACACGTTCGCGTCGCACAAGGCGCGTCTCGTCGCCGCGATGGGCGTGGTCGTGCTCGGCACCGTCGCGACCTATCTCGTGCTGTTCATGCCGACCTACGGCGTGAAGCAGCTCGGCCTCGCGCCGTCGGCCGCGTTCGCGGCGATCCTCGTCGTCGGCGTGATCCAGATGGTGTTCGCACCGCTCGTCGGCCACTGGTCGGACACTTACGGCCGCGTGCGCGTGATGATCGCGCCGGCGATCGGCATCCTCGTGCTGATCTATCCGGCATTCGCGTACCTGGTCGCCCATCCGGGCTTCGGCACGCTGATCGCCCTGCAGGTGCTGCTCGCATTCCTGATGACGGGTTACTTCGCGGCGCTGCCGGGTTTGTTGTCCGAAGTGTTCCCGGTGCAGACGCGCACGACCGGGATGTCGCTCGCCTATAACGTCGCGGTGACGATCTTCGGCGGCTTCGGGCCGTTCATCATCGCGTGGCTGATCAAGGCGACCGGGATGAAGACGGCGCCGAGCTTCTACCTGATGTTCGCGGCCGTGCTGAGCCTCGCGGCGCTGGCCGTGCTGCGCCGGCGGTTCGGCTTCCGGTAACGGGGCAGGCGGCGCGCGTCAGTTGCCGGCTCGCTCGCACACGGGTTGCGCGGGCATCAGTTGCGGCTTGGCGTCGATGGTTCGCACGGGGCGCCCCGCGAGCGCGGCAAGGGCCTGCCCGAGCTGCCAGTCGGAGGCCGTGCCGAACTCGCGCTGCGGCAGCGCCGCGCTCTTCGCCGAGTCGATCTTTGCAAGCGCACGCTGCTCGCGCAGCTTCTGCCGCTCCTTGCGCACCTTCGCGAACGGGTCGGGCGCCAGCCGGTCCGCATACGGCGCGCGCGGGAGATCGGCTTCGCGGTACCACAGCAGTACGCCGTCGACGTCCGAGTCGCGGCGCGGCGGCACCAGCCAGTCCGGTACGACGCCGTAGCCGTCCATCGGGCAGCCGTTCGGCCGCAGGTTGCGCGCGAACGTGAAATTCAGGCGCGTGCCGTCGATCAGGTCGACGCCCGTCTGCGCGAGCCCCTTTCCGTAGGTCGGCATGCCGAGCAGCTTCGCGCGGCCGAGATCCTTCAGCGCCGCCGCGGTCGCTTCGGCGGCCGACGCGCTCTGTCCGTCGACGAGCACGACGAGCGGCACGGTGCGCCACCAGTCGTCGGCCTGCAACGGCGCGAGCGGATCCTGTCCGTGCATGACCGGCAACGCGTAATCGGGCCAGTTGGTCGTGTAGCGGCGCCGGTTGGCGTCGCCGCGCTCGACCGTCACCATCGCGGTGCGATCGCGGCCCGCGAACAGCGCGGTGATGCCGATCGCCGCATTGAGCGCGCCGCCGCCGTTGATGCGCAGGTCCAGGATCACGCCTTTCACGGGCGGCCCCGCGCGGCGTGCGGCCTGCACCGCGTCGATGTAGGCGCCGACCGCGGGTTCCGGGAAGCTCGACAGCCGCGTGTACAGGATGTCGCCGGCGAGCCGTTTCGCGGTCGCAGGGTGCGGCTTGAGGATCGTCCGCACGGGCGCGAAGCTCAGCATCGCGTGCGACGGGCCGCGCTGTACCGTGAGCTTCAGCGGCACACCCGCGTCGCCCTTGGCGAGCTTGGTCAGGTCGGCGGCGTCGATGCCGACAACGCTCGTATCGTTCATCGCGACGACGAGATCGTCGGGGCGCACGCCGGCCTGTTCCGCGGGCGCGTCGGGAATCACGTCGACGATGTGCAGCCCGTCGGGCCGTGTCTCGAAGACGATGCCGATGCCGGGCGTGCCGTCGCGCGCGCGCCGTTCGTCTTCGCGCCGCTCCTGCTCCTCCTTCGCATCGAAGAAACGCGCGTACGGCAGCGTCTTGATTCCCGCGTGGGTCGTGGCGTCGAGCAGCGCGCCGATGTCGACGTCGGTCAGGTGCTGCCGCTTCAGGACTTCCACCGCCGCCTTGAGCTCGCAGATCTGCGGCTCCCAGTCGGGCGGGCAGGGCGAAGGCGGCCGGGCCGTGGCGGGTGAGGCGGATGACGAGGATGAGGCGGCGGGAGCAGAAGCGGGCGGGGCGGGTGCCGGCTGTTGCGCACCGACCGGTGACGCGCACGGCAGGAACGCGGCCGTGACGGCTGCGCAAACGGCAAGGCGAAGAACGGCACGCGTAGAAGGCATCATCGGGACCGCACGTTGGAACGGAGGGCGAAGGTGCTGTCCCGCCGGCGCACGGCCGGCGGGACGGTCACGATTGTAGCCGACGCGAGTGACGGGGCCGGGCGCGCGGGCTGCGCGTTCCACGCCGGCGGTACGGGCGAAAATACGGGCGAAAAAAAACCGGCCCAACCGGGCCGGCTTTTCGTCTGTGCCGAAGCAGCGTGGCGCTTAAACCTGCGCGCCTGCGTTGGGATCGTCCGGATCGTGCGCGGTCTTCTTTTCCTTGATCAGGTCTTCGCGCTTGATGCCGAGCCACATTGCGAGCGAGCCCGCGACGAACACCGACGAGTAGATGCCGAACATGATGCCGACCGTCAGCGCGAGGGCGAAGTAGTGCAGCGTCGGGCCGCCGAAGAAGAACATCGACAGCACCATCATTTCCGTCGACGTGTGGGTGATGATCGTACGCGACATCGTGGTCGTGATCGCGTGGTTGATCACTTCCTGCACGGTCATCTTGCGTTCGCGGCGGAACGTTTCGCGGATCCGGTCGAAGATGACGACCGACTCGTTGACCGAGTAGCCGAGCACCGCGAGGATGGCCGCGAGCACCGCCAGCGAGAACTCCCACTGGAAGAACGCGAAGAAGCCGAGAATGATCACGACGTCGTGCAGGTTGGCGATGATGCCGGCCACCGCGTACTTCCACTCGAAGCGGAACGACAGGTAGATCACGATGCCGATCACGACGCACGCGAGCGCGAGCAGGCCGTCGGTCGCGAGTTCGCGGCCGACTTGCGGGCCGACGAATTCGACGCGTTGCAGCGTGACGTCCGGGCTCTGTGCCTTCAGCGCGCTCATCACCTGGTCGCTCTGCTGAGCGGACGTGAGGCCTTCCTTCAGCTGCAGCCGGATCAGCACGTTGCGCGACGTGCCGAAGTTCTGCACCTGCGCGTCGACGTAGCCGAGCTTGCCGAGCGTCGCGCGCACGGGTTCGAGTTCGGCGGCCTGCTGGTACTGCACCTCGATCACCGTCCCGCCGGTGAATTCGACGGACAGGTGCAGCCCGCGGTGGAACAGGAAGAACACGGCGGCGAGGAACGTGACCAGCGAGATCACGTTGAACACCAGCGCGTGCCGCATGAACGGAATGTCTTTACGGATGCGGAAAAATTCCATGGTCTTCTCCGGGGCCTTATTGGGTCGAGCCCGGTTTCTTCGGCGACACGCCTTGCTGCGCGCGATTGCGCAGCTGCGGCTTGCCGGTGCGCGGCGCGTTGCCCTTCGCGGGCGCGGCGAGCTTCGCGGCACGCGCGGTGTCGGTCGCATCGTCCGCCTCGGCGAACGGTGCGGCGGCAGCGGCGCCTTCCGGCTTCCACACCTGGCCGATCGCGAGCGACTTCAGCTTCTTGCGGCCGCCGTACCAGAGGTTGACGATCCCGCGCGAGAAGAACACCGCGGAGAACATCGACGTCAGGATACCGAGGCAGTGCACGATCGCGAACGCGCGAACCGGGCCCGAGCCGAACGCGAGCAGCGCGAGGCCGGCGATCAGCGTCGTGACGTTCGAGTCGAGAATCGTCGCCCATGCGTGCGCGTAGCCCGACTGGATCGCGAGCTGCGGCGGCTGGCCGGCGCGCAGTTCTTCACGCACGCGCTCGTTGATCAGCACGTTCGAGTCGATCGCCATACCGAGCGCGAGCGCGATAGCGGCGATACCGGGCAGCGTCAGCGTGGCCTGCATCAGCGACAGCACGGCGACGAGCAGCAGCAGGTTCACCGACAGGCCGATCACCGAGATCACGCCGAACAGCATGTAGTACGCGATCATGAACACGGCGATCGCGCAGAAGCCCCAGATCACCGAGTGGACGCCCATCTTGATGTTGTCGGCGCCGAGGCTCGGGCCGATCGTGCGTTCCTCGATGATGTCCATCGGCGCGGCGAGCGAACCGGCGCGCAGCAGCAGCGCGAGGTCGGCTGCGGCCTGCGGCGTCGGCTGGCCCGTGATCTGGAAGCGGTCGCCGAGCTCCGACTGGATCGTCGCGACCGTCAGCACCTCGCCCTTGCCCTTCTCGAACAGCACCATCGCCATCGGCTTGCCGATGTTCTCGCGCGACACCGCGCGCACCGAGCGGCCGCCCGCCGAATCGAGGCGGATGTTGACCGACGGACGCTGGTGATCGTCGAAACCGGCCGATGCATCGATGATGCGGTCGCCCGTGAAGATCACTTCCTTCTTCAGCAGCACGGGCGCCTGGTTGCCCTGCGTGAACAGTTCTTCGCCCGGCGGCACCGGGTCGTTCGGGTTCGGGTGCGTGTTGATCGGGTCGGCGAGGCGTGCCTCGAGCGTCGCGGTGCGGCCGATGATGTCCTTCGCCTTCGCGGTGTCCTGCACGCCCGGCAGCTCGACGACGATACGGTCGCTGCCCTGCTGCTGCAGGATCGGCTCCGACACGCCGAGTTCGTTCACGCGGTTGTGGAGCGTCGTCAGGTTCTGCTTGAGCGCGGCGTCCTCGACGGACTTCTGCACGGCCGGCGTAAACGTGCCGACGACCTGCGTGCCGCCGCCGCCGGGCTGGGTCGCCCATTGCAGTTCGGTGATCGACAGCGCGAGCACCTTGCGGGCGTCTTCCGCCGTCTGCGCATCGCTGAAATTGACGACCACGGACTGGTCGACGCGGCTCACGCCGCCGTCGCGGATGTTCTTGTCGCGCAGCAGCGTGCGCGCGTCGGACGCGTCGGAATCGAGCTTCTTCGTGAGCGCGCCCGTCATGTCGACCTGGAGCAGGAAGTGGACGCCGCCACGCAGGTCGAGGCCGAGATACATCGGCAGCGCGTGCAGCGCGGTCAGCCAGCGCGGCGACGCGCTCTGCAGGTTCAGCGCGACGACGTACTGGGGATCGTTCGGGTCGGCGTTCAGCGACTTCTGCAGCAGGTCCTTGACGCGCAGCTGCGTATCGGTGTCCTTCAGGCGCACGCGGATGTTCGCGTTGGTCGCCGTGTTCTCGAAGGTGACGTCGTCCGGCGTGATCTGCGCGGCGGCGAGCGCCGATTCGACCTGGGTCAGCGTGGTCGAGTCGAGCTTGACCGTGGCCTTGCCGCTCGACACCTGCACCGCCGGCGCTTCGCCGAAGAAGTTGGGCAATGTGTACAGAAGGCCGATGGCGAGCGCCACGACCATCACGACATATTTCCAGAGTGGATAACGATTCATGAGGGAGCCGAACGGGTGGTTGGCGTGAAAGCGTCGCGTCCGGCGCCGCGGCGGCCCGCTCTCTCAGGCGGGCACGGCGCGGGATGCCGGACGCTCGGTGAAGGGCTTACAGCGACTTGATCGTGCCCTTCGGCAGAATGGTCGTGACCGCGGCCTTCTGCACGGTGATTTCGGTGCCTTCGGCGATCTCGACGCCGATGTAGCCTTCGGTGACCTTCGTCACCTTGCCCACGAGGCCGCCGCTCGTGACGACTTCGTCGCCCTTGGCCATGGCCGCGAGCATGTTGCGGTGCTCCTTCTGACGCTTCATCTGCGGACGGATCATGATGAAGTAGAGCACGGCAAACATCAGGATGAGCGGCAGGAAGCTCATCAGGCTCGATTCGGCGCCACCGGCACCTTGCGCGAACGCGTTGGAAATGAACGGCACGTTGGTCTCTCCGTAGGGGAAGATCGAAAAATAAGCCGGTTATTCTACCACCGGCCCCATGCGCAAACGGCTCGGCAAATGCGCTTTCGGATCAAGCTGTTAAAGCGCGAACCGGTACCGTTGCGACTCGTTTGGAAAGGTAATTGTAATGTTTGGCGGCCGGATTCGACAGTTGGGACGCGTTATTTAGTACTCGTCCTATGTGACGGGCCGCGGCGCGGGCAGCCGGCCCGTCAGTCGACGCCTCTCGCGCGATCCTCCGCGAAGCGCTGGCGGAACGCGTCGAACGTGTGGGTCTCGATCGCGTCGCGGATCTCGCTCATCAGCTGCAGGTAGTAGTGCAGGTTGTGGATCGTGTTGAGCTGCGCGCCGAGGATCTCGCCGACGCGGTGCAGGTGATGCAGGTAGCCGCGCGAGAAGTTCTGGCACGTGTAGCACGAGCAGCTCGCGTCGAGCGGCTTCAGCGAGTTCTTGTGCGTCGCGTTGCGGATCTTGACGTCGCCGAAGCGCGTGAAGAGCCAGCCGTTGCGGGCGTTGCGGGTCGGCATCACGCAGTCGAACATGTCGACGCCGTTCGCGACGCCCTCGACCAGGTCCTCCGGCGTGCCGACACCCATCAGGTAGTGCGGCTTGTTGGCCGGCAGCTTCGGGCCCACGTGGCGCAGCACGCGCATCATGTCTTCCTTCGGCTCGCCGACCGACAGCCCGCCGATCGCGAGGCCGTGGAAGCCGAGTTCCGCGAGGCCCGCGAGCGATTCGTCGCGCAGGTCCTCGAACATGCCGCCCTGGACGATCCCGAACAGCGCGTTCGGGTTGCCGAGCCGGTTGAATTCGTCGAGCGAGCGCTTCGCCCAGCGCAGCGACATGCGCATCGAGTCGGCCGCTTCCTTGTGCGTGGTCGGCACGCCGTTGGTCGCGTACGGCGTGCACTCGTCGAACTGCATCACGACGTCGGAGTTCAGCACCTTCTGGATCTGCATCGACACTTCCGGCGACAGGAACAGCTTGTCGCCGTTGATCGGCGACGCGAACGTGACGCCGTCCTCGGTGATCTTGCGCAGGTCGCCGAGCGAGAACACCTGGAAGCCGCCCGAGTCGGTCAGGATCGGCTTGTTCCAGCCCATGAAGCCGTGCAGGCCGCCGTGCGCGTCGATCGTGTCGAGGCCCGGGCGCAGCCACAGGTGGAACGTGTTGCCGAGAATGATCTGGGCCTTGATCTCGTGCAGCTCGCGCGGCTGGATCGCCTTCACGGTGCCGTACGTGCCGACCGGCATGAAGATCGGCGTCTCGACCACGCCGTGATTGAGCTTCACGCGGCCGCGGCGCGCGTGGCCGTCGGTTGTCAGCAGTTCGAATTCGAGCCCGTTTGCGGGGCGGTCCTGCACGGGGGCGTGCGTATCGTGCGTATCGTGGGATGAACCTTCGGTCATCGCGTCATTCTCCTCGCTACCGGAAAACAGTCCGGCGCATGTTGGAAACGCCGCCGGCAGGCCGGCGGCGGGGAAAACAGGTGCGCGCCATCGTAGCGCGTACCAAGGGAAACGGGGCAACCGCGCGGGGGTAACAGCGCGGAGACAACCGCGCGGCGTGCGGCAGCGCGAAGCGCAACGGCCGCTGCGCAATCGCGGGCCGCTGCATTTTCGCGCCTGTCGTGCTACGCGCGCGGCGCCTCCGGCGTGTCGCGCCGCGTGAGCAGCATCGCGTCGCCGTAGCTGAAGAAGCGGTAGCGTTCGGCGATCGCGTGACGGTACGCGGCCCGGATCGTCTCGACGCCCGCGAACGCGGACACCAGCATCAGCAGCGTCGACTTCGGCAGGTGGAAGTTCGTGACGAGCCGGTCGACCACGCGGAAACGATAGCCCGGCGTGATGAAGATGTCGGTTTCGGCCTGCGTGGCCGCGAGCGGGCGGCCCGCTTCGTCGGCGGCGCGCGCCGCGGCTTCGAGCGCGCGCATCGACGTCGTGCCGACCGCGATCACGTTGCCGCCCCGCGCGCGGGTCGCGGCGATCTTGTCAACGAGCGACTGCGGCAGGTCGTACCACTCGCTGTGCATCTTGTGCTCGGCGATGTTGTCGACGCGCACCGGCTGGAACGTGCCGGCACCGACGTGCAGCGTCAGCGTCGCGCGTTCGACGCCCATCGCGTCGAGCCGGTCGAGCATCGGCTGGTCGAAGTGCAGGCCGGCCGTGGGTGCGGCGACTGCCCCCGGATTGCTCGCGTAGACGGTCTGGTAGCGCGTCTCGTCGGTCGCGTCCGGATCGTGCTCGATATAGGGCGGCAGCGGCAGGCGGCCGTACTGCTCGATCAGATCGAGGCACGGCTCGGGGAAGATCAGCGTGAAGAATGGCTCGACGCGCTCGCCGACGGTCACGTCGAACGCATCGGCGAGACGCAGCGTCGTGCCGGCGCCCGGCGACTTGCTTGCGCGGATCTGCGCGAGCGCCGTGTGCGTGCCGGTCACGCGCTCGACCAGCACCTCGATCTTGCCGCCGCTGGCCTTCTGGCCGAAGAACCGCGCCTTCAGCACCTTGGTATCGTTGAACACGAGCAGGTCGCCGGGCGCGATGCACGACGGCAGCTCGGCGAAGCGGCGGTCGACGAGGCGTGCGGGCTCGACGGTGCCGTCGACCTCGAGCAGGCGGCTCGCGGTGCGGTCGGGCAGCGCGGTTTGCGCAATCAGCTCGGGCGGCAGATTGAAATCGAAATCGGAAAGCGTGAACATGCGGGCTGGTTCGAAACGGCCGGCGGGCGCCGCCGACAGGGCGGAAACGCATGAATGGGGCGCGCGAGCCGCTATGATGGCGGGATGCGCGGCCTGGCCGGCGTCGTTCGTTCGGACGACGTGAAAGCCGCTATTGTACTTGCCTTGCGAAGCACCCAGACGATCCGATGCCTGTGTCACCACGCCGTTCCTCCGCTGCCGTTGCCGATTCCGCCGATCCGTTCGACGCGGAGGATGCTGCGCCGCCCGTGCACGACACGGCGGCGCGCACCGTGCCGCGCCGTGCCGGCCCGAAGCGCGGCGCCGACGGCAGGCTCGCGCAGCCGGCGGCCGCCGCGCCCGATGCCGACGGCGCCGCCGCGGGCGATGCAGGCGAGGCCGGCGCATCCAGCACGAAGCGCAAGAAGAAGCCGGCCGCCGACAAGCCCGTGAAGACCGTCGACAAGCTCGCGAAGCTCGGCCTCACGCGCTCGATCGATCTCGTGCTGCATCTGCCGATGCGCTACGAGGACGAAACCACGCTCACGCCGATCGGCGAGCTGCTGCCGGGCGGCATCGCGCAGACGGAAGGGGTCGTGTTCGACAACGAGGTCGCGTATCGCCCGCGCCGTCAGCTCGTCGTGAAGATCCAGGACGACGACGGCGAGCAGCTCGTGCTGCGCTTCCTCAATTTCTACGGCTCGCAGGTCAAGCAGATGGCCGTCGGCCAGCGGCTGCGCGTGCGCGGCGACGTGCGCGGCGGTTTCTTCGGGATGGAGATGGTGCATCCGGCGGTGCGCGTCGTCGAAGCCGATGCGCCGCTGCCGCAGGTGCTCACGCCCGTCTATCCGAGCACGGCCGGCGTGTCGCAGGCGTACCTGCGCAAGGCGATCGAGAACGCGGTGGAGCGCACGCCGCTGCCCGAGCTGCTGCCACCCGAGATCCAGCGCGACTACCTGAAGCCGCTCGATGTGCCGACGCTCGAGCAGGCGGTGCGCATCCTGCACCACCCGCGTGTCGATTCCGACGAAGCCGCGCTGATGGACGGCTCGCATCCGGCGTGGACGCGCATCAAGTTCGAGGAGCTGCTCGCGCAGCAGCTGTCGCTCAAGCGCGCGCACGAGGAGCGCCGCACGCGCGCGGCGCCCGCGATGCCGCGCCGCACCGCGAGCGATGCCGATGCGCTGACGACCCGGCTCTATGCCGCGCTGCCGTTCACGCTGACGGGCGCGCAGGCGCGCGTCGTCGACGAGATCGCGCGCGATCTCACACTCGCGCACCCGATGCAGCGCCTGCTGCAGGGCGATGTCGGCAGCGGCAAGACGGTGGTCGCGGCGCTGGCCGCCACGCAGGCGATCGACGCCGGCTACCAGGCCGCGCTGATGGCGCCCACCGAAATCCTCGCGGAGCAGCACGCGCGCAAGCTGCGCGCGTGGCTCGAGCCGCTCGGCGTCACGGTTGCGTGGCTCGCGGGCAGCCTGAAGGCGAAAGAGAAGCGCGCGGCGATCGAGGCGGCCGCGCTCGGCACCGCGCAGCTCGTGATCGGCACGCACGCGATCATCCAGGACACGGTCGAATTCGCCCGGCTCGGCCTCGTGATCGTCGACGAGCAGCACCGCTTCGGCGTCGAGCAGCGGCTCGCGCTGCGGGCGAAGGCCGCGAACGCGGCCAACGGCGCGCGCGACTTCCAGCCGCACCAGTTGATGATGTCGGCCACGCCGATTCCGCGCACGCTCGCGATGACGTATTACGCGGATCTCGAGGTCTCGACGATCGACGAGCTGCCGCCGGGCCGCACGCCGGTGCTGACGCGCCTCGTCGGCGATGCGCGGCGCGAGGAGGTGATCGCCCGCGTGCGCGAGGCCGCGCTGACCGGGCGCCAGGTGTACTGGGTATGCCCGCTGATCGAGGAGAGCGAGACGCTGCAGCTGCAGACGGCCGTCGAGACTTACGAGACGCTGGCCGCCGCGCTCCCGGAGCTGAAGGTCGGGCTCGTGCACGGCCGGCTGTCGCCGGCCGACAAGGCGGCCGTGATGGAAGCGTTCACGCGCAACGAAGTGCAGCTGCTCGTCGCGACGACCGTGATCGAGGTCGGCGTCGACGTGCCGAACGCGTCGCTGATGGTGATCGAGCACGCGGAGCGCTTCGGCCTCGCGCAGCTGCACCAGTTGCGCGGCCGGGTCGGGCGCGGCACCGCGGCGTCGGTGTGCGTGCTGCTGTACACGGGGCCGCTGTCGCTCACCGGCCGCGAGCGGCTGAAGACGATGCGCGAGACGACCGACGGCTTCGAGATCGCGCGGCGCGACCTCGAGATCCGCGGCCCCGGCGAATTCCTCGGCGCCCGCCAGTCGGGCGCGGCGATGCTGCGCTTCGCGAACCTGGAGACCGACGGCTGGCTGATCGATCCGGCCCGCGAAGCCGCGACGCGGCTGATTGCCGCGTATCCCGAAATCGTCACGCAGCATCTCGCGCGCTGGCTCGGCGCGCGGGAGCAGTATCTGAAAGCCTGATCCGCGGGCTGGGGCCGGATCCGGAATCGCCATTCGACGCATTCCGATGCAGAGAAACTTGGCGAACCGGTGTCACAGGGTGTATAAATTAAACCTATCGCCTGTATATCTCTGATTGACCCACAATGACGCTGACTGAATTGAAATACATCGTCGCGGTCGCACGCGAACGGCATTTCGGCCGTGCGGCCGAAGCCTGCTTCGTGAGCCAGCCGACGCTGTCGGTGGCGATCAAGAAGCTCGAAGACGAGCTGAACGTGCAGATTTTCGAGCGCGGTGCGAGCGAAGTGAGCGTGACGCCGATCGGTGACCAGATCGTCACGCAGGCACAGCGCGTACTCGAGCAGACTTTCGCGATCAAGGAGATCGCGAAGCAGGGCAAGGATCCGCTGGTCGGCCCGTTCCGCCTTGGCGTGATCTACACGATCGGGCCGTACCTGCTGCCGACGCTCGTCAAGCAGATGATCCAGCGTGTCCCGCAGATGCCGCTGATGCTGCAGGAAAACTACACGCTCAAGCTGCTCGAACTGCTGAAGCAGGGCGAGATCGACGCCGCGATCATGGCGCTGCCGTTTCCGGAAACCGGCCTGATGGTGCGCCCGCTGTACGACGAACCGTTCGTCGTCGCGCTGCCGGCCGGCCATCCGTGGGAGAAACGCGAAGAGATCGACGCCGAGGACCTGAAGCAGGAAACCATGCTGCTGCTCGGCAACGGTCACTGCTTCCGCGATCACGTGCTCGGCGTGTGCCCGGAGCTGATGCGCTTCTCGCAGACGGCCGACGGCATCCAGAAGACCTTCGAGGGCTCGTCGCTCGAGACGATCCGCCACATGGTCGCGAGCGGCGTCGGCATCACGGTGCTGCCGCGAATGTCGGTTGCCGAGATCGGCCCGCGCGCGAACGGCCCCGATGCCGAACTGCTGTCGTACGTGCCGTTCAACGAGCCGGTGCCCGACCGCCGCGTGGTGCTCGTGTGGCGCAAGAGCTTCACGCGGATGCCCGCGATCGACGCGATCAGCGACGCGATTTCCGCCTGCGAGCTGCCGGGTGTCGCGAAGCTCGACATGCCGGCGACGATGAACTGAGCACGCTGCGGCATGCGCGTGCGGCAGCCCGATGAACGGGGTCTTGCGACCCCGTTTATTTTTCTCTATCGCATAGATGAAATTAATTAAATTCAAGTAATCGATAGACGTATATAGAATCCTCTCCATGGATCGGTGTCCTGTCGACGACCGGTCTGCACGCTGAGTGCAAGCGTCAAAGGAGGATGTCATGATGCGGTCGGTATTGCAGCACGCGCAGCGGAACATCCCGCCGCGCGACGCGGTCGTACATCGCGCCAGGGCGGCGGTTCGCAGCCTGCGTCCGATTGCGTTCGCGTACCTCGCGGACCGTGTGTATGGCGGTTGAACGCCGCCGCGCGCCGGTTCAGTGTTCCCCCGATTCACCCGCCATCAAGCCATGAGGGAGCATCGCATGTCCGAAAGCTGGAATTCCGCCCGCGGCGTCGTCACGACGCCTGCCGGCAGCCGGTTCCCCGAGCGTCCCGCCCGCGGCGCGCCGCAGCGGGAACGCGCGTTACAGGCCCCGCGCGACATCCCGTAGTACGACAGGAGAATCAACCTGTTCCGTTTCCCATCCCCGCAATGACACTCCACCAACCGCACCCGGCATGCTGCCGGAGCGAACCGGTGGAGTCATACGAGCAAGCCAAGGAGAAATCGCATGTCGAACGAAACGAAGTGCCCGTTCAACCACACCGCTGGTGGCGGCACGACGAACAAGGACTGGTGGCCGAATCAGCTCAACCTGAACATCCTGCACCGCCATTCGGCGCTGTCCGATCCGATGGACAAGGATTTCGACTACGCGGAAGCGTTCAGCAAGCTGGACCTCGCGGCGGTGAAGAAGGACCTGCACGCCCTGATGACGATGTCGCAGGACTGGTGGCCGGCCGACTTCGGCCACTATGGCGGCCTGTTCATCCGCATGGCCTGGCACAGCGCCGGCACGTACCGCACGGCCGACGGCCGCGGCGGCGCGGGCGGCGGGCAGCAGCGCTTCGCGCCGCTCAACAGCTGGCCGGACAACGTCAGCCTCGACAAGGCACGCCGGCTGCTGTGGCCGATCAAGCAGAAGTACGGCCGCAACATCTCGTGGGCCGACCTGCTGATCCTGACCGGCAACGTCGCGCTCGAATCGATGGGCTTCAAGACCTTCGGCTATGCCGGCGGCCGTGTCGATACGTGGGAACCGGACGACGTCTACTGGGGCTCGGAAAAGATCTGGCTGGAACTGAGCGGCGGCCCGAACAGCCGCTACTCGGGCAAGCGTGAGCTCGAAAGCCCGCTCGCCGCCGTGCAGATGGGCCTCATCTACGTGAACCCGGAAGGCCCGGACGGCAACCCCGACCCGGTCGCCGCCGCGCATGACATCCGCGAGACGTTCGCGCGGATGGCGATGAACGACGAAGAGACGGTCGCGCTGATCGCGGGCGGCCATACGTTCGGCAAGACGCACGGTGCCGGTCCGGCGTCGAACGTCGGCCCCGAGCCGGAAGCCGCGGGCCTCGAGGAGCAGGGTCTCGGCTGGAAGAGCACGTTCGGCACGGGCAAGGGCAAGGACGCGATCACGAGCGGCCTCGAAGTCACGTGGACGTCGACGCCGACGAAGTGGAGCAACGACTTCTTCAAGCACCTGTTCAGCTACGAGTGGGAGCTCACGAAGAGCCCGGCCGGCGCGCACCAGTGGGTCGCGAAGGACGCCGGCGAAGTGATTCCCGATGCGTTCGACGCGTCGAAGAAGCACCGCCCGACGATGCTGACGACCGACTTGTCGCTGCGTTTCGACCCGGCCTACGAAAAGATCTCGCGCCGTTTCTACGAGAACCCGGCCGAGTTCGCCGATGCGTTCGCGCGCGCCTGGTTCAAGCTCACGCACCGCGACATGGGCCCGCGCTCCCGTTATCTCGGCCCGGAAGTGCCGGCGGAACACCTGCTGTGGCAGGACCCGATCCCGGCTGTCGATCACCCGCTGATCGACGACGCCGACGTTGCCGCGCTGAAGGCGAAGGTGCTGGCAACGGGCCTGTCGGTGTCGCAGCTCGTGTCGACGGCATGGGCGTCGGCCGCGACGTTCCGCGGATCGGACAAGCGCGGCGGCGCAAACGGTGCGCGTATCCGCCTGGCGCCGCAGAAGGACTGGGAAGTGAACCGTCCGGCTGAACTCGCGAAGGTGCTCGCGACGCTCGAAGGCGTGCAGAAGGCGTTCAACGACGCGCAGACGGGCGGCAAGAAGGTGTCGCTCGCCGACCTGATCGTGCTGGCCGGTGCGGCCGGCGTCGAGCAGGCCGCGAAGAACGCGGGCGTCGCGGTGACGGTGCCGTTCGCACCGGGCCGTGCGGATGCATCGCAGGAAGAGACCGATATCGAAGCGATGGCCGTGCTCGAGCCGGTGGCTGACGGGTTCCGCAACTACCTGAAGAGCGCGTTCAAGACGCCAGCCGAGGCGCTGCTGGTCGACAAGGCGCAACTGCTGACGCTGAGCGCGCCCGAGATGACGGTGCTCGTCGGTGGCCTGCGCGTGCTCGGTGCGAACGCCGGCGAGGCGAAGCACGGCGTGTTCACCGACCGTCCGGAAGCGCTGACGAACGACTTCTTCGTGAACCTGCTCGACATGGGCACGGAATGGAAGCCGGTGTCGGCCGCGAACGACGTGTTCGAAGGGCGCGATCGCGCGACGGGCAAGGTGAAGTGGACCGGCACGCGCGTCGACCTGATCTTCGGCTCGCATGCGCAGCTGCGTGCGCTGGCCGAGGTGTACGGCAGCGCGGATGCGAAGGAGAAGTTCGCGCGCGACTTCGTCGCGGCCTGGAACAAGGTGATGAACCTCGACCGCTTCGACCTCGCGTGAGCGTTGCCGTGCAGTAGCACGGTGAGGCAGTAACGGGAAACGGCCGGTCGTCCGGCCGGCCGTTTCGTCCCGATCCTGGATTTCATTGAAGGAGTGACGATCATGACGCAAATGATGCTGAACATGCGCGCCGCACTGGCGGCACCGAAGGTGCGGGCGCCGGCCGAGATCGCGCGGTACGTAGTCGGATTCGCGATCGTCGTCGGCGGTGCGGCCGAACTGGTGTCGCAGGCGCTGCACGCGATCGCCGCCGCCTGAGCGCGGCGGATCGCACGCCACGCTGCAGTGGCGAGCCATACGGGTGGTGCGGTGTCGGCATGCAGGTCAACAGATTCGCGTGAATTGCTCCGGTTCGTTGAGTGAGGAGTCCGCAACATGTCCACTAAGACCCACGATCGATCCGGATCTACCTGGTTGACGGTGCACTGACGATATTGCTTGCGCCATCCGGACGCCACATTGGCGTTGATGTCGTGCCGGCGCGCAACAATCGACACCGACATGCCGGGCGCCAACGTCTCCCTGATCACATCCTGCTTGAATGCCTGCGCGTACGTCCGATGGGGATGGGCACGATTCCCTGCGTTCGACATGGCTGACTGGTTACCGACCGACGCGTTGACGCCGGGAAGGGCCCGCAACGCCGGCGGCTCCGAGGTGCATCCTCTCGACGTGCCGCCTGGTTCGTCGATCGGTCGGCGATTTTGCCGCGACGGTGATTCTCAAGCGGCGCCGGCAACGCAGCGGTTTCGCGGGCGCCGGCGATCGTCATCCCCGCGCGCACGACGCTGCGTGACAAGGCCGAGCCGTCAGCAAGCGGTGTCGGATATATTCGGCAGGTTCTCCATCATCCAGGTAGCCATTCAATGGAATCACGACGCAAGGCAGTGGGCGTGGTCGCGCCTGCGGGTGTGCCCGATCCGGAAGGCATCGCGCGTGGCATTGCGCTCGTCGAAAGTTGGGGCTTCGAGGTCAGGGCCGGCGCGCATCTCGGCAGCCGGTACCGCTATTTCGCCGGTACCGCCGAGGAACGCGCGGACGACCTGCGGCGCACCCTGATGGATCCGTCGATCGAGATCGTGTGGCTCGCGCGGGGGGGATTCGGTTGCGCGCATTTGCTTGAGCACTTGCCCGACGAGATCGCAACGCCAAAGACGATCATCGGCTTTTCCGACGCTACGTCACTGTTCTGCGCACTCGCGGATCGGCCCGGCGTGCGTTTGCTGCATGGTCCGACATTTCACAGTCTGGCGACCAAGGTCGACGACGCGACGCGCGCCGACATTCGCGCTGTGCTGACCGGCGACGAACGCGACGCGCTGAGTCTGCGGCATTTGTCCGGCGCCCCTGGTGCAGTGCGGGGACGTCTGTGCGGCGGCAACGTGACGGTACTCGCGAGCGTCGCGGGTACGCGCTGGTCGCTTCGCTCACGCGACGCGATCGTACTGCTGGAGGACGTGACGGAGTTGGGCTACCGGCTCGACCGCAGCCTGACGCAGCTGCGTCTGAGCGGCGCGTTCGACGGAGCCCGAGCGTTCGTGCTCGGGCAATTCACACGCTGCCCGATCCCGGACGGCGCGGATTTCACGCTCGAGCAGATGCTTGTCGACGTGCTGGGCGGCTTCGGCCTGCCGATCTACTCGGGTCTGCCGATCGGACATGAACACCGCAACATCACCTGGCAATACGGCAGCCAGGCTGTCATCGAGAACGGCGCGATCCGGTTCGGCGCGTAGCGTCGAATCCGGAAGGACAGGAACGCGTACCTTCGGCGATTTCGCGAAACTGTCGTCGGTGCCGGAAGCGAAGGGCGTGGCGGCGGCGGAAGACATGACCCGCCCGTTCGTCGAAGGGCACGAGGCCGTCGTGCGAACTGCGCGCGCGAATCTTCCCGATCGCCGACGCGGCGAGCCGACCGCCGACCTGCAGACGCATGAAAAAACCGCGTGGATGCTGCGCTCGCTGCTCGCGTAAGTACGGTGCGGCCGGGGAGGGCGCGCTGACTCGCCCGATCCGGAGTGATCGAATCCGTCCCTTGATTGGCGCAAATCGTGGCCCGGCCCTGCGCAGCGGGCCCGGGCGGCCCGGGCGCGCCGGGCGGCTGCCGCCGCGGGCCGCCCCGACATGACGCGAAGCACCGCTCGGCTCTAAAATGCCGGGGTTATCTTCCCGGTGCCTCGCCATGCTTGCCCGCTTTCCCCTGTATCTGCGGCTCGTCCGGATGGACAAGCCGATCGGCAGCCTGCTGCTGCTGTGGCCGACGCTCAACGCGCTGTGGATCGCGTCCGACGGCCATCCGCGCTGGCCGCTGCTCGTGATCTTCTCGCTCGGCACGCTGCTGATGCGCTCGGCCGGCTGCGCGATGAACGACTACGCCGACCGCGATTTCGACCGCCACGTGAAGCGCACGGCCGACCGGCCGCTGACGTCGGGCAAGATCCGTGCGTGGGAAGCCGTTGCGATCGCCGTCGGGCTCGCATTCATCTCGTTCCTGCTGATCCTGCCGCTCAACACGCTGACGAAGGAGCTGTCCGTCGTCGCGCTGTTCGTCGCGGGTTCGTATCCGTTCATGAAGCGTTTCTTCGCGATTCCGCAGGCGTATCTCGGGATCGCGTTCGGCTTCGGCATTCCGATGGCGTTCGCGGCCGTGCAGGACACGGTGCCGACGATCGCGTGGGTGATGCTGGTCGCGAACATTTTCTGGTCGGTCGCGTACGACACCGAATACGCGATGGTCGATCGCGACGACGACATCAAGATCGGGATCCGCACGTCGGCGCTGACGTTCGGCCGCTTCGACGTCGCGGCCGTGATGGCGTGTTATGCGGCGACGCTCGGCATCTACGTGTGGATCGGTGTGACGCTCGGCTTCGGCCTCGCGTACTGGGCCGGCTGGGCGGCGGCGGTCGGCTGCGCGCTGTATCACTACACGCTGATCAAGGGCCGCGAGCGGATGCCGTGCTTCGCCGCGTTCCGGCACAACAACTGGCTCGGCGGCGTGCTGTTCGCGGGGATCGCCGCGCACTACCTGCTGGCGGGCCCGGCGGCCAACTGAAGCGGCCGCGCGTCGGCGCGCGATGCGGGATGCCAACAAAAAAGCGGCCGAGGCCGCTTTTTTGTTGCCGGTGCCGGAAGGGAGGCCCGGGGCGGGCGCGGCGCTTACGCGCGACCGAGCTCGTCGCCCATTTCCTTCGCACGCGCTTCGGCCGCGAGCGCGCCGCGCACGATCGCGTCCTTCACGCCCTGCGCGTCGAATGATGCGAGCGCGGCGGCCGTCGTGCCGCCCTTCGACGTCACGCGCTCGCGCAGCACGCTTGCCGGCTCGCCCGATTGCGCGGCGAGTTGCGCGGCGCCCGTGAACGTCGCGACCGCGAGCGCGCGGCCCTGTTCGTCGTTCATGCCGAGCTGGCGCGCGGCTTCCTGCAGCGCTTCGATGAAATAGAACACGTACGCGGGGCCGCTGCCCGAAATGGCCGTGACGGCATCGAGCTTCGACTCGTCGTCGAACCACACGATCTCGCCGACCGCGCCGAGCACGTTCGACGCGAGTTCGCGGCCCGCCGCATCGACGCCCGGCAGTGCGGCGAGGCCCGTCACGCCCATGCCGACGAGCGCGGGCGTGTTCGGCATCGTGCGCACGACGCGTGCGTAGTCGCCGAGCCAGCGCGCGAGATCGCTGCCGCGGATGCCGGCCGCGATGCTGATCACGAGCTGTGTCTTCAGGTGCGGCGCGAGCGCCTGCGCGACGTCCTTCAGCACCTGCGGCTTCACCGCGAGCACGATCGCGTCGTAGTCGGCGAGCGTTGCGTCGACGGCCGCGCCGGTGCGGATGCCGAATTGCTGCGCGGCGCGTGCGCGCACTTCTTCGTTGACGTCGATGGCATACAGGCCGTCAGCGGCGACGCCGCGCTTGATCAGGCCGCCGATCAGGGCCGCGGCCATGTTGCCGCCGCCGATGAATGCGATTTTCATGGTGTTCGATTGAGCGAGTGAGTGAACGGGAGGGCGGAAAGGGCGCGGCGTTCAGTGCGAGTAATCGCGCGCGCCGAAGATCGCGGTGCCGACGCGCACGATCGTCGCGCCTTCGAGCACGGCTGCGTCGAGATCGGCGGACATGCCCATCGACAGCGTGTCGAGCGGCAGGCCGTCGGCGCGCAACGCGTCGAACAGCGTGCGCAGTGCGCGATGCGGCACGCGTTGCGCGTCGGTGTCGCCGGCCGGTTCGGGAATCGCCATCAGGCCGCGCAGCCGCAGCGACGGCAGCGCGGCGACCGCGCGCGCGACCTCGGCCACGTCGGCCGGTGCGACGCCGCTCTTCGACGCCTCGCCGCTGATGTTCACCTGCACGCACACGTTGAGTGGCGGCAGGTGCGCGGGGCGTTGCTCCGACAGGCGCTGGGCGATCTTCAGCCGGTCGACCGAATGGACCCAGTCGAAGCGTTCGGCAACCGGGCGCGTCTTGTTCGATTGCAGCGGCCCGATGAAATGCCATTCGAGGCTCGCGCGCAGGTCGGCGAGCGCGTCGATCTTGTCGATCGATTCCTGCACGTAGTTTTCGCCGAATGCGCGCTGCCCGGCCGCATGCGCGGCGCGCACGTCGGCGGCGGGAAACGTCTTCGAGACGGCGAGCAGCGATACGGTGGCGGGATCGCGGCCGGCCGCGCGGGCGGCGTCGGCGATGCGGCGATGAACGGATTCGAGGCGGGCGGCGAGATCGGACATGACGGGCACGAAAGCAGGCACGGAAGCGGGCATGTAGCGGATGCGCCGCGGCACGCGGCGCATCGATCCGCCCATTATACGGACGCCGGGCGCGAGGCCCAGGGCCCGCCCGTCATTCGTATGAACAGGCCCTAGCCATACAGCAGGTGCTCGACGAGCTGGATCCAGTGGGCCACCGGAATCTGCGTGCCGCTCTGCAGGTGCGCGATGCAGCCGACGTTGCCGGAGACGATCATCTGCGGCTCGAGCGCCTGCAGCTTCAGCAGCTTCTGCTTGCGCAACCGGTACGACAGCGACGGCTGCGTCAGCGAATAGGTGCCGGCCGAGCCGCAGCACAGATGGCTGTCCGCCGGCAGCCGCACGTCGATGCCGAGGGTCTCGAGCAGGCGTTCGACCTTGCCGCGCGACTGCTGGCCGTGCTGCAGCGTGCACGGCGGGTGGTACGCGACCGTATGGACCGCACGGCGGCGCGCGAGCGTCGCGAGCTCGGCCTCGAACGCGAGCAGCACGTCGGAGATGTCGCGCGTCAGCGACACGATGCGCTGCGCCTTCTCCGCGTAGGCCGGGTCGTCGCGCAGCAGGTGCGCGTATTCGAGCACCGTCGCGCCGCAGCCCGACGCGTTCATCACGATCGCCTCGACACCCTGTTCGACATGGGGCCACCACGCGTCGATGTTGCGGCGCGCGTCGTCGAGCGCTTCGTCGTGATAGTTCAGGTGCAGGCGGATCGCGCCGCAGCAGCCGGCATCGGGCGCGACGACGGTCTCGATGCCGAGCGCGTCGAGCACGCGCGCGGTCGCGATATTGATGTTCGGCAGCATCGACGGCTGCACGCAGCCGCCGAGCATCAGCATCTTGCGCGTATGCGTCAGGTGCGGCCATTCGAGCAGCCGCGTGCGCGGCGGCACCTTGTCGCGCAGCCGCTTCGGCAGCAGCGGACGGACGTGCTGGCCGAGCCGCATCACCGGCGAGAACAGCGCGGCGTTCGGCACGAGGCTCGCGAGCACGCGGCGCACGAGACGCTGCTGCACGGGGCGCTGAACCTGTGCCTCGACGTGCTTGCGGCCGATCTCGACGAGCCGGCCGTACTGGACGCCGGACGGGCAGGTCGTCTCGCAACTGCGGCACGTGAGGCAGCGGTCGAGGTGCTGCTGCGTGCTGCGCGTGACGGGCGCGCCTTCGACCATCTGCTTGATCAGGTAGATGCGGCCGCGCGGGCCGTCGAGTTCGTCGCCGAGCAACTGGTAGGTCGGGCAGGTCGCGGTGCAGAACCCGCAATGCACGCACTTGCGCAATATCGCGTCGGCTTCGTCGCCGTCGGGCGTATTGCGGATGAAATCGGCGAGGTTCGTCTGCATCTCAGAGATCCGGATAGAGCCGGCCGCGGTTGAAGATGCGCGCGGGATCGAACGCGGCTTTCAACCCGCGGTGGATTTTCATCATCGGGGCGGGGAGCGGCGTGAACACGCCCGCGCTGCGGTCGTACGCGTCGCCCGCGCGGAACAGCGTCGCGTGGCCGCCGGCCTGCTTGGCGCTCATCCGCACGGTCTGCGCATCGGCGTCGGTGATCCACCAGCGCTGCGCGCCGCCCCATTCCATCAACTGGGTGCCGGGCAGGTGCATCGGTTCGGTGATCGACGGCAGCGCGAGACGCCACAGCGCATAGCCGGGCGGGATGCCGTGGAAGAACGGGTCGGTATGCTCGCGCAGGCCGGCCCAGAAGCGCTCGGCCTCGACCGCGTCGACGACTTCGCCGCCAAGCAGCGTCTTCGCGGATTTCACGGCCGCTTCGGCGCCCGACAGGCGCAGGACGAGCGTACCGTTGCGCCACCCGCTCGCGCTGACGGGCAGCGGATGGCCGCCCCATTCGTTGAGCTTGCGCACCGCGTCGGTCGCGGTCATCTCGAACTTCAGCGTGACTTCGGCGACGGGCATCGGCAGCACCTTGAGCGACAGGTCGAGCATCAGCCCGAGCGTGCCGAGCGCGCCCGCCATCAGCCGCGACACGTCGTAGCCGGCGACGTTCTTCACGACCTGGCCGCCGAAGCGCAGCACTTCGCCGCGGCCGTTCATCAGCGTGACGCCGAGCATGAAATCGCGCGGCGCGCCGCAGGTGGCCCGGCGCGGGCCCGCGAGGCCGGCCGCGACGCAGCCGCCGACGGTGGCCGCGCGGCCGAAGTGCGGCGGCTCGAACGGCAGCATCTGGCCGCACTCGGCGAGGACGGTTTCAAGCTGCGCGAGCGGCGTGCCCGCGCGGACCGTGACGACGAGTTCGGCCGGGTCGTACGACACGACGCCCTGAAACGCGCGCGTGTCGAGAATTTCGCCCTCGAGCGCCTGGCCGTACCAGTCCTTGGTGCCGCCGCCGCGAATCCGCAGCGGCCGGCCGTCGGCGCTGGCGGCGCGGACGCGGTCGGCCCATCCGGCGACGATGTCGTCCTCTTCCATGTTCTGTTGCTGCCTCGACTTGTTGTTCGGTCGATTGTACCGGGGTGGCGCGATTCCACATCGCGACTATCCCTAAGACCGGTATCGCGGGCCGTCTGCCCGCGTCGCCGCATGAACAGGCCGCGCGGGCACGGTCGAACGCCGCGGCCCGGCCGCGGGCACCGGCCGCGACCCGCGCGGGCCGCTCAGAAGCGCGGCAGGTCGGGGTGCGGCAGCAGCCCGCCGCGCACGTGCTGGCGACCGTATTCGGCGCAGCGCGCGCGGGTCGGGATGCCCTTGTCCGGGTTCAGCAGCCCCGCCGGATCGAAGGCGCGCTTGACCGCGAAGAACGCGTCGCGCTCCTGCGGCGAGAACTGTACGCACATCGAATTGAGCTTCTCGATGCCGACGCCGTGCTCGCCCGTCACGCTGCCGCCGAATTCCACGCAGCATTCGAGGATTTCCGCGCCGAACTGCTCGGCGCGGTGCAGTTCGTCCGGATCGTTCGCGTTGTAGAGGATCAGCGGATGCATGTTGCCGTCGCCCGCGTGGAATACGTTGATGCAGCGCAGCCCGTAGCGCGTTTCGAGCTGCTCGATGCGCGCGAGCAGCGGGCCGATCGCGCGGCGCGGCACGGTGCCGTCCATGCAGTAGTAGTCGGCCGAGATGCGGCCGGCGGCCGGGAACGCGTTCTTGCGGCCCGACCAGAAGCGCAGCCGCTCGTGCTCATTGCGCGATACCTGGATGCGTGTCGCGCCATGCTCGCGCAGCACGGCCGTCATCCGCACGATCTCTTCCGCGACTTCTTCCGGCGTGCCGTCCGATTCGCACAGCAGGATCGCTTTCGCCTCGAGATCGTAGCCCGCGTGCGTGAACGCCTCGACGGCCTGCGTGGCCGGCTTGTCCATCATTTCGAGCCCGGCCGGGATGATTCCCGACGCGATGATCGCCGCGACGGCCTCGCCGCCCTTGACGACGTCGTCGAAGCTCGCCATCACGAGCTGGGCCGTCTGCGGCTTCGGGATCAGCTTCACCGTGACCTCGGTGACGATCGCGAACATCCCTTCGCTGCCGATCATCACGGCGAGCAGGTCGAGGCCCGGCATGTCGAGCGCCAGCGAACCGAATTCGACGATCTCGCCGTCGATCGTCACCGCGCGCACGCGCATCACGTTGTGCACGGTCAGCCCGTATTTCAGGCAATGGACGCCGCCGGAATTTTCCGCGACGTTGCCGCCGATCGTGCACGCGATCTGCGACGACGGATCGGGCGCGTAGTACAGGCCGTACGGCGCGGCGGCCTCCGAGATCGCGAGGTTGCGCACGCCGGGCTGCACGGTCGCCGTGCGCGCGTAGGGATCGACTTCGACGATGCGCGTGAAGCGCGCAAGCGACAGCACGACGCCGAGTGCGATCGGCAACGCGCCGCCCGACAGGCTCGTGCCCGCGCCGCGCGGCACGATCGGCACCTCCATGCGGCGGCAGATCTGCACGATCCGCTGCACCTGCGATTCCGTTTCGGGTAGCGCGACCGCGAGCGGCAGGCGGCGGTACGCGGACAGGCCGTCGCATTCGTACGGCGCCGTGTCTTCGTCACGGTAGAGCAGGCAGTGCGTCGGCAGCACGGCCATCAGCGCCTGCACGACTTCGCGCTGGCGCTGCGCGCGTGCCGCGCTCGACAGTTCGACGGGAGCGTTCATGGGGTCTCCTGCAGCAGGCGGCGCGGCGTCGCGCCGCCGTGTCAGCACGTGAAAATCTTGCCCGGATTCATCAGGTTGCGCGGATCGAGCGCGAGCTTGATCGCACGCATCGTGTCGATCGCGTTGTCGCCGTGCTCCTTCGGCAGGAAGCGCATCTTGTGCAGCCCGACGCCGTGCTCGCCCGTGCAGGTGCCGCCGAGGCGCAGCGCGCGCTCGACGATCCGGTCGTTGATGTGCTCGGCTTCCGCGATTTCCTCGGGCTTGTCGGGGTCGATCAGGATCGCCACGTGGAAATTGCCGTCGCCGACGTGGCCGACGATCGGGCAGGGCAGCGACGAGGCGCGCAGGTCGACTTCGGTTTCCTCGACGCACGCGGCGAGCTGCGAGATCGGCACGCAGACGTCGGTCGTCACCGCGCGGCAGCCGGGTTTCAATTGCAGCATCGCGAAATACGCGTTGTGGCGTGCGGCCCAGAGGCGCGTGCGGTCTTCGGGGCGGGTTGCCCATTCGAAACCCTGGCCGTTGTTCTGGCCCGCGAGCGCCTGCACGAGCTCGGCCTGTTCCTTCACGCCGGCCTCGGTGCCGTGGAATTCGAAGAACAGCGTCGGCGCTTCGGTGAGCGTCAGGTTCGAATGGCGGTTGATCGAGCGCACGGCGAGCGCATCGACGAATTCGACGCGCGCGATCGGCACGCCGATCTGGATCGTCTCGATTACGGTGCGCACCGCGTCGCCCATCGACGGGAACGTGCAGATCGCGGCCGATACGGCTTCGGGCAGCGGATGCAGGCGCAGCGTGATCTCGGTGATCACGCCGAGCGTGCCTTCGGAGCCGACGAACAGGCGTGTGAGGTCGTAGCCGGCCGACGACTTGCGGGCACGCGAGCCGGTCTTCACCACACGGCCGTCGGCGAGCACGGCGGTCAGGCCGAGCACGTTCTCGCGCATCGTGCCGTAGCGCACGGCGTTGGTGCCCGACGCACGCGTGGCGGTCATCCCGCCGATGCTGGCGTCGGCGCCCGGGTCGATCGGGAAGAACAGGCCGGTGTCGCGCAGCGCCTCGTTGAGCGCCTTGCGCGTGATGCCCGGCTCGACCGTCACGGTCAGGTCTTCGGCGTTGATCGACAGCACGCGGTTCATTTCCGACAGATCGAGCGAGATGCCGCCGCGCACCGCGAGCAGGTGGCCTTCGAGCGACGAACCGGCGCCGTACGGGATCAGCGGGACGCTGTACAGCGAGCACAGCGACACGACTTCGCGCACGTCGTCCGCGCTGTGCGCGAACACGACGGCGTCGGGCAGTTGCGGATCGAACGGCGATTCGTCGCGGCCGTGGTGGGCGCGAACGGCGTCGGCGGTCGACACGCGCTCGCCGAAGGCGGCGCGCAGCGCATCGAGCATGGCGGGGGGAAGGGGGCGGCGCGTGGCGGCCGGCGGGGCAGGGTGATTCACGAACGTCTCCTTGTCGATCCGGATGAGCGCGTTGGCGCCGAACCGGCTCCCGTGCTGCTGGGTTTCGGCCCATTCTACGCTGTAACGCCTGCTGCGCCCGCCGTTGCGGGCTGCGATAATCGCGTTCGAACGCAACCGGGCCGCGTCGCGGCCGCGCACGAGAGGACATCCGCATGGGCAACCGCTTGAGCAAGATCGCCACGCGTACCGGCGACGACGGCACCACCGGCCTCGGCGACGGCCGGCGTATCGGCAAGGACGATACGCGGATCGCCGCGATCGGCGACGTCGACGAACTGAACTCGAACCTCGGCGTGCTGCTCGCCGAAACGCTGCCGGACGATATCCGCACGGCGCTCGTGACGATCCAGCATGACCTGTTCGATCTCGGCGGCGAATTGTGCATTCCCGGCCATACGGTGCTCGACGACACGCATCTCGCGCGTCTCGACCGCTGGCTCGCCGACTACAACGCGACGCTGCCGCCGCTGAAGGAATTCATCCTGCCGGCCGGCTCGCGCGCGGCGTCGCTCGCGCACGTGTGTCGAACCGTATGCCGTCGCGCGGAGCGTTCGATCGTCGCGCTCGGGCGCACCGAAACGCTCAACGATGCGCCGCGGCGCTACGTGAACCGGCTGTCGGACCTGCTGTTCGTGCTGGCGCGCGTGCTGAACCGTGCCGACGGCGGATCGGACGTGATGTGGGAACGCGGCCGTGTCCGCTGATCGCTGACGATTCGCCCCTTACCCTTGCCGCGCTGCGACAATTTGCCCGAGGGGCATCGAATTTTTAAAAAGGTATTGTGTGTGCATGTTTAACGGAGAACGAACATGACCCACATCACCGCTGACCAGATGGCTCGCGTGAAGGCCACTGCCCCTGTCCTCGCCGTGCACGGCGCGACGATCACGAAGCACTTCTACCAGCGCATGTTCGCGCGCCATCCGGAACTGAAGAACCTGTTCAACCAGACGCACCAGAAGACGGGCGGCCAGCCGGAAGCGCTCGCGAAGGCCGTCTACGCGTATGCGGCGAACATCGACAATCTCGGTGCGCTGGGCGGGGCGGTGTCGCACATCGCGCACAAGCACGCGAGCCTGAACATCCGCCCCGAGCATTACCCGATCGTCGGCGAGAACCTGCTCGCCTCGATCGTCGAGGTGCTGGGCGACGCGGTCGATGCCGACACGCTCGAGGCGTGGCGCGTGGCTTACGGCCAGCTCGCGCAGATCCTGATCGGCGCCGAGGCCGACCTGTACGCGGGCGCCGCCTGGAGCGGGTTCCGTCCGTTCAAGGTCGAGCGCAAGGTGCGCGAAAGCGACGAGATCACGTCGTTCTACCTGACGCCCGCCGACGGCGGCGCGGCGCCGACGTTCGAGCCCGGCCAGTACATCACGGTGAAGCGTTTCGTCGGCGATCTCGGCGTCGACCAGCCGCGCCAGTACAGCCTGTCCGACGCGCCGCACGGCAAGTGGCTGCGCATCTCGGTGAAGCGCGAAGCCGGCAGGCCGGAAGCCATTCCGGCCGGCAAGGTGTCGACGCTGATGCACGACGGCGTAGAAGAGGGCGCGATCGTCGAGGTCACCGCGCCGATGGGCGAATTCTCGCTGAAGCGTGGCGTCGAGACGCCGGTGGTGCTGATTTCCGGCGGCGTCGGCCTGACGCCGATGGTGTCGATGGCGTCGACGCTGGTCGACGAAGGCAGCAAGCGCGACGTGCGGTTCGTCCATGCATGCCGATCGGGCGCGGTGCACGCGTTCCGCGACTGGCTGAACGACACGGTGCGCGAGCATGCGAACGTCAAGCGCACGGTGCTGTACGAGCTGGTCGGTCCGAACGATCGCGTCGGCGTCGACCACGATCTGGAAGGGCGCCTCACGCCGGAGCGCGTGCGGCACTACGCGCTGGTGCCGGACGCCGACTACTACGTCTGCGGCCCGGTCGCGTTCATGAAGGCACAACGCGATGCGCTGGTCGCGCTCGGCGTCGCGCCGGAACGCATCAATTCCGAGATCTTCGGTTCGGGCGCGCTCGAGTGATGCGCTGACCGGCAGTCGGCGGCCCGCGAAAAAAAGCCCGGCGCGAGCCGGGCGTTTTTCGTTTCGGTGCAGGCGCGGACGATCAGTTCCCGCTGCCGCGCGTGACGCGGCGTGCCTTCACCGATTCCGCGAGGCCTTCGAGCACCTTCACGCTGTCGTCCCATGCGATGCACGCGTCGGTGATGCTCTGGCCGTAGGTCAGTTCGCAGCCTTCCTTCAGGTCCTGGCGCCCCTCGACGAGATGCGACTCGATCATCACGCCGACGATGCGGGCGTCACCGGCCGCGATCTGGCGGCCGATGTCGGCACAGACGGGGATCTGGTTCTCGTGCTTCTTCGAGCTGTTCGCGTGGCTCGCGTCGATCATCAGGCGTGCGGCGAGGCCGGCCTTGCCGATGTCCGCGCACGCGGCGTTCACGCTTTCCGCGTCGTAGTTCGGCGTCTTGCCGCCGCGCAGGATCACGTGGCAATCCTCGTTGCCGGCCGTCGACACGATCGCCGAATGGCCGCCCTTCGTCACCGACAGGAAATGGTGCGGCTGCGATGCAGCCTTGATCGCGTCGACCGCGATCTTCACGTTGCCGTCGGTGCCGTTCTTGAAGCCGACCGGGCACGACAGCCCCGACGCGAGCTCGCGGTGCACTTGCGATTCGGTCGTGCGCGCGCCGATCGCGCCCCACGAGATCAGGTCGGCGATGTACTGCGGGCTGATCATGTCGAGGTATTCGGTCGCGGCCGGCAGGCCCATCTCGTTGATCTGGAGCAGCAGCTCGCGCGCGGTGCGCAGCCCTTCGTTGATCTTGAAGCTGTTGTCGAGGTGCGGATCGTTGATGAGCCCCTTCCAGCCGACCGTCGTGCGCGGCTTCTCGAAGTACACGCGCATCACGATTTCCAGCTCGCCCTTGAAGCGCTCGCGCTCCTTCACGAGCCGCCCCGCGTACTCGATCGCCGCCTTCGTGTCATGGATCGAGCACGGCCCGATCACCACGATCAGCCGGTCGTCCATCCCGTGCAGGATGCGGTGCATCGACTGGCGCGAGTTGTAGATCAGCTCGGACGCGGCTTCGGAGCACGCGAATTCGCGGATCAGGTGGGCGGGCGGCGTCAGTTCCTTGAGTTCGCGAATGCGGACGTCGTCGGTGTTGTGCGGGGGCATGCTGTTTCTCCTTGGTTCCGGGCGCCGTTCGATCAGTGGGCGTGCGGCAGATTCATCAATTCAAGCGATTCAGTGGTTTCGGTCGGGGCCGCGGAACCGCTGCGGCGGCGACCGGGAAGCGAAGGGTGAAAAAAAACCGCCGGGTTCGCCGGCGGTTTTTTCGGGAATTTCGGTTGCGCTTTACGCGCCATCAACCCTCTCGATCCGCCAGCGGTCTGAGATGCCAAAAAAAGTAAAAGTAAAACTTGGCGGACATGACGGAGATTCGGTTCGTCAAAAAAAGTTGATTCGGAATTTATACCCCGTCGCCGGGCGGCTGGCAACCGGGGAGCGTCGAAAATGCGGACATTCCGCGCGTTTTCTTCAAAATGCGCGGAATGTCTGCGCCGCGATGCGGTTATGCCGTACCGCCGACCGTCATCTTGTCGATCCGCAGGGTCGGCTGGCCGACGCCGACCGGCACGCTCTGGCCTTCCTTGCCGCACACGCCGACACCGGTGTCGAGCGACATGTCGTTGCCGATCATGCTCACGTACTTCAGCGATTCCGGGCCGCTGCCGATCAGCGTCGCGCCCTTCACCGGGTAGGTGATCTTGCCGTTCTCGATCATGTACGCCTCGGACGCCGAGAACACGAACTTGCCGTTCGTGATGTCGACCTGGCCGCCGCCGAAGTTCACCGCGTACAGGCCGTTCTTCACCGACGCGATGATTTCCTGCGGATCCTTGTCGCCGTTCAGCATGTACGTGTTGGTCATGCGCGGCATCGGCAGCGCCGCGTACGATTCGCGCCGCGCGTTGCCCGTGACCGGCATCTTCATCAGGCGCGCGTTCAGCGTGTCCTGGATGTAGCCCTTCAGGATGCCGTCCTCGATCAGCGTCGTGCACTGCGTCGGGTTGCCTTCGTCGTCGATGTTCAACGAGCCGCGGCGGTTCGGCAGCGTGCCGTCGTCGACCACCGTCACGCCCTTCGCGGCGACCTGCTCGCCGATCCGGCCGGCGAACGCGGACGAGCCCTTGCGGTTGAAGTCGCCTTCGAGGCCGTGGCCGATCGCTTCGTGCAGCAGCACGCCCGGCCAGCCCGGCCCGAGCACGACCGTCATCGCGCCGGCCGGCGCGGGGCGTGCGTCGAGGTTCACGAGCGCTGCATGCACGGCGTCGTCGACGTAGCGCGACAGGACTTCGTCGGTGAAGTAACCGTAGTCGAAGCGGCCGCCGCCGCCGCCGGAGCCGATTTCGCGGCGGCCGTTCTGCTCGGCGATCACCGTGACCGACACGCGTACGAGCGGGCGGATGTCGGCCGCGAGCGCGCCGTCGCTGCGCGCGACCAGCACGACGTCGTATTCGCCGGCGAGGCCGGCCATCACCTGCGTGACGCGCGGGTCGCGGCCGCGCGCCATCTGCTCGATGCGCTCGAGCAGCTTGACCTTGGCCGTCGCGTCGAGCGACGCGAGCGGATCGGACGGCAGGTACAGGTCGCGGCCCGAGATGCCCTTCAGCGACGTGGCCGCCTTGATCTTCTGGCGGCCGCCGCCGGCCGCCGCGATCGCCTTGGTGGCCGCGGCCGCCTGCGCGATCGCTTCCGGGGACAGGTCGTCCGAGTACGCGAACGCGGTGCGGTCGCCCGCGACCGCGCGCACGCCGACGCCCTGGTCGATGCTGAAGCTGCCCGATTTGACGATGCCTTCCTCGAGGCTCCACGCTTCGCTCCGGGTCGCCTGGAAGTACAGGTCCGCGTAGTCGACGCGATGCGTGAAGATGTCGGCGATCGTGCGCGTGAGCAGGCTTTCGTCGAGGCCGTACGGCGTGAGCAGGATGTCCTTCGCCAGCGCGAGGTTGCGGATGCCGGGTTCGATGATGTTCATGCGGATATCGGGGTTTCTCAAAAAGTTGTCGGGTGCTTCTGGGCAGATGGGTTGGCCGCGCGGTGTTTCAAGCGGTGCGGCGGATTCAGGTCAGCACGCGGTGCCGCCACGCGGGCAGGCTCTGGCGCACGTCGGCGATGCGCTGCGGATCGAGCGTGCCGCGCACGACGCTTGCGCCCACGTCGCGAACCGCGACGATCTCGCCCCACGGATCGATCAGCATGCTGTGGCCCCAGGTGCGCCGGCCGTTCTCGTGCTTGCCGCCTTGCGCGGCCGCGAGCACGTAGCACTGGTTCTCGACGGCCCGCGCGCGCAGCAGCGTTTCCCAGTGCGCGCGGCCGGTCGTATACGTAAACGCCGACGGTACGACGATCAATGCGCAGTCGCCCATCCTGCGATACAGCTCCGGAAAGCGGAGATCGTAACAGACGGACAGGCCGACCCGCCCGAACGGCGCGTCGAACGTGACGACCGTATCGCCCGCGCGGATCGTGCGCGCTTCGTCGAACGACTCGTCGCCTTTCTCGAAGTTGAACAGGTGGATCTTGTCGTAGCGCGCGGCTTCATTGCCGGATGGATCGAACACGAGCGTCGTGTTGAGCACGCGATCGGGCTCCGGGGCCTTCAGCGGCAGCGTGCCGCCGATCACCCAGATGCCGTGGCGACGCGCGGCGTCCGCGAGGAAATGCTGGATCGGGCCGTCCCGGTAAGGTTCGGCGAGCGCGAGCTTGTCGGTGTCGCGGTGACCCATGAAGCAGAAGTACTCGGGCAGCAGCACGAGCTGCGCGCCTTCGCCGGCGGCTTCCGCGATCAGGCGGCGCGCCTCGGCGAGATTGCGCGCGACGTCCGGCGTGCTCACCATCTGCAGCGCGGCGACCTGGAAGGGCGTGGCGGAACGGGTGTGGTCGGTCATCGCTGGATCGGTTGCGTCATAAATGGGGTGCGGCCCGGCACCGTGCGCGGCCCGACGCGCGGCTCAATGGCTCGCCGCATCGGCCGGACCGTGATTCATCTTACCCTGATCGCCCCGCACCCGCTCGATGTGCGGGTGCGCCCACGAGCCGGTGATCGTGTAGTCGAGCGCGAACGCGCGCGACAGCGTCTCCGACAGCGCGTAGTTCGCGGCCAGCACGCCGACGCCGAGCAGCGGGTTGACGATGGCCGCCCCGATCGCGGCCGCACCCGCGCTGATTTTCGGCGCGACGTGCGCGTGCAGGTCCTGCGTCTCGGTGCCGAGATCCACCGCCCCGCGCACGGTGACGTTCGCGGGCCCGGTCATCATCGAGAAGTCGTCGGTGCGGGCGATCCCGTTCGAGATCCGGCCGGTGCCCGTGATCTTGTCGAACGGCAGCCCCTTGCCGATCACGTCGCGGAAATTCAGCGTCAGGAAGCGCGCGAGGCTCTGCAGGCTCAGCACGCCGAGGAGCTTCGCCGCGCCCGGATCGACCTTCAGGATCTGGCCGTGTTCGAGGTCGAGCGCGATCTGGCCGCCGAGCGACGGCAAGTCGACCGCGGTCGGGCCGCCGCGCCAGCCGACCTTGCCGGTGACCGTGCCGTGACCGTCCGCGAGCGTGCGCGGCAGGCCGACGCGGTCGAGCAGCGCGCCCGCGTTGTCGATGTCGAGCTTGAAGTCGAACACGGTGCGGCGCGGCGCGTCGTTTTCGTCGGCGCCGCGGGCAAGCGCACGGCGCGAGGTGCGCCAGTTGCCGGTCGCCGTCAGCTTCGCGGCCGGGTTCGACAGCTCCAGCTTGTCGAGCTGCCAGACCGGCGTGCCGGCTTCGTCGATGTTGCGCGCGTTGACGACGAGACGGCCGATGTCGTGGTTGCGCGCGACGACCTGGTCGACGATCAGGTCGATCGACGGCATCGGTCGGTCGGTCGGCGTCGGCAGGTTCATCGCGCGGCCGACGAGATCGTGCTGCGCGCTGTCGGGCACCACGAGCTTCGCGAGCCGCGCGTTCAGCACGCCCGCGCCGTTGTGGCCGCCGCCCGGCGCCCATGACAGGTAGCCCGATACCTGGTTCGACGCGATGTTCGCCTGCCAGAGCTCGTCTACGTGCGACGCGCCGACGATCACGTTTTCCCAGTTGCGCTTGAGCAGCTTCAGCGTGCCGAAATGGAGCGCGAAACGCTTCGGCGCGAAGCTCGCGAAATCGACGCGCGGCGCGGCTTGCGGCTCCTGCGCGCGCGGCGTGTCGGGCTTCAGCGTATGGGCCAGCGCGAGCCACGCATCGGCGTCCAGTTCGTTGACGTCGACGGCCGCGCTCACGCCGTCCTGGGGCATGTCGGGCATCCGGTGGATGCCCATCGCGCCGCGCACCGCGCGCAGCGGCTGGCCGCGCGTCGCGTCGAGCAGGTAGGTCGCGGACACGGGGCCGAGCGTCAGGTCGGCGTGCTCGAGGCGCTTGCCGTCCGCCTGCGGCGCCGGCTGCAGCGTGAAGCTGAACGGCATCGGCGTGCCGGCAGGTTTTGCGAACGGCGCGGGGAAATTCAGTGCCACGCCGGTCAGGTCGGAATGCGCGCTGATGTCGGGCAGGCGGCCCGGCGCGCCGCGCACGGCGACCTTGTACGGCGCGTCGCCGACCACGTGCTCGAGCAGCGCGGCCGCCGGGCCGTGCAGGTTCAGGCCGCGTGCGGCGTCGAGCGCGAGCCGGCCGTCGACGTCCACCGTATACGGGCCGTGCGACTGGAAGTTGCCGCTCGCGCGCACCGGGCCGCCGAGGAAGCGCCCCGACAGGTCGTGCAGCGATGCGCCGGCCTCGGTGAACCGGACACTGCCGCGCAGCGCGGACAGCGGCGGCACGCCGCTCGTCGTCAGCGTGTTGCCGCCGAACGCGAGCGCGCCTTCGATGTGCGTGTGCGGATGCGGGACGTGCTGCGGAATCGTGATCTTGAGCGCGAGCGACGCGGGCCCCTGCGCATCGATCCGCTGGCCGATATGCCCGCTCATCGTGCCGAGCGAGCTGTTGTCCGCGTAGTCGATCAGGTCGGCGAGCGGGCCCTGCGCATGACCGTCGATGATGAGCGGCGAGTGGCTCGGGTTGCCGAGATCGTCGATGCGGCCCGCGACCTTCGTCAGCGCGACGCGCTTGTAGTGCGCACGATCGATGTCGAAGCGCAGCTTGTTCTGCGCGAGCTCGAACACGCCGTTGATCCCGTCGAGCGCCGGCCAGACGCTCGGCGTGCCGTTCGCGAGCTTGCGCGGCGGGTACGGCGTCGGTTCGAAGCGGCCGCCGGTGAACGGCGCGACGATGTGGAACACGCCGGCGTCCGGCTCGTGTTCGAACGGGAATTTCTCGAGCGGGCCGCGCGCGACGATCGACGCACCCTTGGTCACCTGGCCGGCCTGCAGCGCGTGGCCGAGATAGTCGCGCAGGTGTTCGGACATCCCGGTCGGCAGGTAGCGCGGAATGCGCGCCACCGACGCGCGGGCGAAATCGGCACGCAGGTCGAGCGAGCCGCGGCCGTGGCCGGGGTTCGTGTACGAGCCGGATACCGCGATTTCGGCATCGGGGTTCGAGACGAGCAGGTCGGGCAGGGTCACGTCGACGCGCGCATGCTTTTCGCCGGCCGCGGGCGTGATCACCCACCTTGCGTTGCCGCGCAACCGGTCGAACGTCAGGCGCGGCTCGTCGAATTCGCCGGGTACCGTGACCGCCGCGTTGACCGTATCGAAATGCGCGCTGCCGCCCGTCTCGTTCGCATCGACGCGGCCCCACAGGTTCTCGACGCCCGGCCAGCCGGCCCGCGGGTGGCCGCGCGGCGACAGCCCGGGCGGCGGCTCCTGCGCGGCGAAGCTGATGCCCTGCAGATCGCCGAGGAAGCGATAGCGGACGATCGGCGCGGCGCCCATGCGCCGCTCCTCGTCGGCGAGGTCGGCCCGCGCGGGCTTCGCGCGCTCGACCTCGATGTGATAGTTCGACACCATCCCGCGCGGGTCGATCTTGATCAGCTCGTTGCGCAGGCGCGCCGGCAGCGGCAGCCCGCGAATGAACTCGCTGAGAATGCCGAGATCGACGCGGTCGCCGACGACGCTCAACAGCTGCCCCTGGCTGGCGGTCGGCACACGGTAGCGGGCCGTCAGCGTCGACAGCGCGAGCGAGCGGGCGAGCGGTGTGCCGTCCGGCAGCGGCGGCTGGCCGAGTTCCGCGTTGAAGCGCGTCAGGTGCAGCGTGTAGTCGTGGCCGGCATCGAGCTGCATGTCCCAGCCGAAGCCGACCGTCGGCACGTCGAGCCGCGGCTGCGTCGGGCGCACGCGCAGCGCGACGTCCGCGCCCTGCAGGTCGCCGCCCGCTGAGTGCAGGTGGCCGTCGCTGAAGGTGGCCCAGATCGCGTTGTCGATCCGGCCCGCGTGGATCGTGAGCGGCATGTCGAGGTAGCGCCCGAGCGTCTGCAGGTCGACCGGGCCCGTCGACAGGTACGCGTCGCCCGACCAGTTCGACGGCTTGCCGACCGGTGCGAGCGGCTTGTGCCTGAAGCGCGCGCGGAAATCGAGCGGGCCGAGCAGCAGCGTGCCGTTCGCGGGCGCCTGCAGCGCGGCCTTGTGCACGCGGCCGTCGTTGAGCACCGCGAGCCGGATGCCCGACAGCACGAGTTCCGGCGCGTCGTGCTGCGCGTCGCGCCAGCGCAGCGTGCCGCCGCGCAGCACGATCGCTTCCTGCTTCAGCAGCCACGTGCCGAACGTGTCGTTGCCGCCGTGAGTGGTTGCCACGCCGACGCCCGCGACGCTCAGCGAGCCGTCGGCCGCCCGCGCGACGACGAGGTCGGGCTGGTCGACGATCAGGCTCGACAGCGCGGGCGACAGCCGCAGCAGCGACATCCAAGACAGCGCGGCCGTCGCATGCGGCACCGACAGCGCGACCTTGCCGTCGTGGCCGCGGATCGTCAGGTTCGTGAGTTCGACGCCCGGCTGCATGCCGGACCAGTTCGGGGAAAGCTTGCCGATCGAAAGCTGCGCGTGGAGCTTGTCGGACACCGCGCGCTCGATGCGCGGGCGGAATTCGTCGATGCGGGGCAGCAGTACGTAGCGCAGCCCGAGGAACGCGCCGGACGCGACGAAGTAGGTGCCGAGCCCGACTGCCAGCGTCACCCGGAACACGCGGCGCAGGACCGGATGATCGTGCTTCGGAGGTCCCGCTTCGGGCGCAGCTACGGCGGATTCCTGACGGTCGGACATGCGGCGGACGGGCGGCGATATGGTAGTTTTGCAGACTGACGTTGAAATGTATCACACGGGTTCGTGCCGGCGGCCGTTGCGGCAGCGCGGCACGGGCTTTCCGGCGCGCGGTTTCGCGGCGGGCGCACGCGCGTCCCGCGATGCCGCGCCGAATCCATGGGGCTGGCCGGTAGCGGAGCGCGCACGCGCCGGCCGCTGCCGGCCAGCCTTTCCGCCAGGCCCGCTTCTCGATGACCGACGCTTCCGCCCTGATCAGCACGTCCTATTCCCGATACCTTGCTCGCGCGGCTGCCGCGCGGCCCGCGCTGGCCGAACAGGTCGCCGCGTGGGCCGCCGCGCCGCTCGGCCGCGCGCAGCTCGACGCGCGCCTCACCGAGCTGCTGGCGACGCCGGCCGGCACGGCCGCGCCGACCGAGGAGCAACTGAAGTGCGCGCTGCGGCAGTTGCGTGTCGAGGCGTTCGGCGCGGTCGCGGAACGCGACCTGCGCGGGCTGGCGGACGTCGCCGAGGTCACGGGCGCGATGACCGATCTCGCCGAAGTGGCCGTGCAGCGCTCGCTCGCGCTGCTGTCGGTTGAACTCGAGGCGCTGTACGGCGAGCCGCGCGGCGCCGACGGCCAGCGCGTCGTGCTCGGCGTGGTCGGGATGGGCAAGCTCGGCGGCCGCGAGCTGAACGTGTCGTCGGACATCGACCTGATCTTCGTCTACGAGGACGACGGCGAGACGACCGGCGGCGCGCGTTCGCCGCTGTCCACGCAGGAATACTTCACGCGGCTCGGCCGGCGCCTGATCGGCGTGCTGTCCGAGGTCACGGCCGACGGCTACGTGTTTCGCGTCGACATGCGGCTGCGTCCGAACGGCGATTCGGGGCCGCTCGTCTGCAGCCTCGGCATGCTCGAGGAATATTTCTACGTGCAGGGGCGCGAGTGGGAGCGCTATGCGTGGATCAAGGGGCGGCTCGTGTCGGAAGGCGACAGCGACTCGGCGCGACGGCTGGAGTCGCAGCTCGAGTCGATCGTCAAGCCGTTCGTGTATCGCCGCTATCTCGATTTCGGCGTGATCGGCGCGATCCGCTCGCTGCACCAGCAGATCCGGCAGGAAGCCGCGCGCCGCGCGTCGATGCGGCCCGACAAGTCGGACGATATCAAGCTCGGGCGCGGCGGGATCCGCGAGATCGAGTTCAGCGCGCAGGTATTCCAGCTGATCCGGGGCGGCCAGGATGCGGAATTCCGCGTGCGGCCGACGCTCGCGGTGCTGCGCCATGCGCAGGCGCGCGGGCTGATCGGCGAGGACGTGTGCGCGCGCCTGGCCGATGCTTACAACTTCCTGCGCACGCTCGAGCACCGGCTGCAGTACCGCAACGACGCGCAGACGCACGCGATGCCGGTCGAGCCGGATGAACGCGCGGCGCTGGCTGCATCGCTCGGCTTTGCCGACTACGCGGCGCTGATGACGGTGCTGGATGAGCACCGGAACTTCGTCGAGGCGCAGTTCGACCAGATCTTCGCGGACAAGGTGAAGGGCGGCGGCCCTTGCGCGGCGGGTGACGACACGGCCGCCGCATGGATCTGGAGCGGCGCGTTGGGCGACGACGGCGAGGACGATGCGCTGGTCGCGCGCCTCGACGGCCTCGGCTTCGCCGATCCGGCCGCCGTGCTCGCGCGGCTGCGTGCGATCTGGCAATCGACGCGCTACATGGGCCTGCCGGAAAAGAGCCGGCAGCGCTTCGACAGCGTCGCGCAGCGGGCGCTCGAGGCCGCGCCGAACATCGACGCCGCACGCCGCGACGACACGATCGTGCGCCTGTTCGACCTGCTCGAGACGGTCAGCCGGCGCGGCGTCTATCTCGCGCTGCTGACCGAGTATCCGGCCGCGCTCGACCGCGTGCTGTCGGTGCTCGGTGCGACGCGCTGGGGCGGCGGATACCTGATTCGCCACCCGCAACTGCTCGACGAGCTGCTCGACGACGAGGCGATCGCGAGCCCGTTCGACTGGCCTGCGTTCAAGGACGCGCTGCGTGCGCGCCTCGCGGCGGCCGACGGCCCCGAGCAGCAGATGGACCTGCTGCGGCACGCGCAGCACGCGGAGGTGTTCCGGATCCTGCTGATCGACCTGGCCGGGCAGCTGTCGGTCGAGCACGTGAGCGACCGGCTGTCCGAGCTGGCCGACGCGGTGCTCGACGTGACGATCGAAGTCGTCTGGTCCCAGCTCGCGAAGCGCCATCGCGACGTGCCGAAGTTCGCGGTGATCGCGTATGGCAAGCTGGGCGGCAAGGAGCTCGGCTACGCATCCGATCTCGACCTGATCTTCCTGTACGACGACGCGGACGAGCGCTCGGCGGACGTCTACACGACCTTCACGCGGCGGCTCATCACGTGGCTCACCACGGCGACCGGGGCCGGCGCGCTGTTCGACATCGACCTGCGGCTGCGGCCGAACGGCGAGGCCGGGCTGCTCGTCACCGATCTCGATGCGTTCCGCCGCTACCAGCTGCGCGAGGGCGACGCCGCGAACACCGCGTGGGTGTGGGAGCACCAGGCGCTGACGCGTGCCCGCTACAGCGCGGGCGACGCGCAGATCGGCGCGGACTTCGAGGCGATCCGCCAGCAGGTGCTGACGACGCCGCGCGACGGCGGCGTGCTCGCGAAGGAGATCGTCGACATGCGCGGCAAGGTGTTTGCCGGCCATCCGAACCAGACCGAGCTGTTCGACCTGAAGCACGATCGCGGCGGGATGGTCGACATCGAATTCATCGTCCAGTACTGGGTGCTGCTGCACGCGTCGAGCGACGCCGAGCTGATCCGCAACACGGGCAACATCGCGCTGCTGCGCGAGGTCGCGCGCTTCGGGCTGATGGGCGAGGACGAGGCCGAGCGCGTCGGCGCGGCCTACCGGAAGTACCGGAAGCTGCAGCACAAGCTGCGGCTCGACGGGATGGAGAAGGCGCGGGTCGATCCGGCCGTGGTGGCCGACGAGCGCGCAGCCGTGACGGCGCTGTGGGCGCGCGTGTTCGGGACGGCTGAAACGGGCGTTTGAGTCGGGCGTTCGAATCGGGCGTTCGAATTCGTGGAGCAGGGCGGGCGCGATCGGGCGAGCGGCCGTGCGGCAAAAAAAGACCGGCGCATGCGCCGGTCTTTTTGCATTCGGCCGATGCGATGCCCGCGTCAGGCCGCCAGCATTTCCTTCGCGTGCTTGCGCGTCGTGGCCGTGATCTCGAGCCCGCCGAGCATCCGCGCGACTTCCTCGATCCGGTTGGCGCGGTCGAGCGCGACGACCGTCGACACCGTGCCGCCGCGCTCGTCGGCGCCCTTCGCGACCTGGAAATGGTGGTCGCCGCGCGCGGCGACCTGCGGCAGGTGCGTCACGCACAGCACCTGGCGATCGCGCCCGAGCTGGTGCAGCAGGCGGCCGACCACTTCGGCGACGCCGCCGCCGATCCCCGTATCGACTTCGTCGAAGATCAGCGTCGGCGTCGGGCTCGCCGCGCTTGCGATCACCGCGAGCGCGAGGCTGATCCGCGCGAGTTCGCCGCCCGACGCGACCTTCGCGAGCGGCCGCAGCGGCACGCCGGGGTGGCCGGCGACCCGGAATTCGACCTGCTCGAGCCCGTGCGGGCCGCCGTCCGCGAGTGGGACGAGCGCGACTTCGAAGCTTCCGCCCGCCATCGACAGTTCCTGCATGCCGGCCGTGACGGCCGTGCCGAGCGCCTTGGCGGCCTGCGCGCGCGCCTTCGACAGATGCCCGGCATCGGCGAGGTAGGCTTCCCGCGCCTTGGCCTGCGTCGCCTCGAGCGCACCGAGATCGGCGGCTGCGTCGAGCGCGGCGAGCTGCGCGCGGCGTGCCGCGTGTTCTTCGTGCAGCGTGTCGGGCGGCAACCGGAACTTGCGGGCGGTCGAGTGCAGCGCATCGAGGCGCGTTTCGACCTGCGCGAGCCGCTCGGGATCGAGATCGACGCGCTGCGCATAGTGCGACAGCGAGTAGACGGCTTCCTGCAGCTGGATCTCGGCCGGTTCGAGCGACGCGAGCGCGTCGCCGAGCGCGGTGTCGTAGTCGGCCAGGCTGCGCAGCTTCGACACGATCGCGCCGAGCTGCGCGAGCATCGCGTCGTCGGCCTCGGACAACGCGTTGAGTGCGCCGCGCACGCCGTCGATCAGGTTCGCCGAATGCGACAGGCGCTTGTGCTCGTTGCTGACTTCGTCCCATTCGCCGGGCTGCGGCGCGAGCTTGTCGAGCTCGGCGAGCTGCCACGCGAGCTTTTCGCGTTCGAGCTGCAGCTCCCGCTCGTGCGCCTTCGCGGCCTCGATCGCCTGCGTCGCGTCGCGCCACACGCGCCACGCGCGCGCGACGTTCGCCGCATCGGCGACGAGCCCCGCGTGCGTGTCGAACAGCTCGCGCTGCGCGTCGGGCCGCATCAGCAGCTGGTGCGCATGCTGGCCGTGGATGTCGACGAGCATTTCGCCGAGTTCACGCAGCTGCGCGAGCGTCGCGCTGGTGCCGTTGATGAACGCGCGCGACCGGCCGTTCGCGTCGATCACGCGGCGCAGCATCACGGTGTCCTCGGTGTCGAACGCGTGTTCGTCGAGCCAGCGCGCGACGCGGTCGTGCGGCGTGAATTCGGCGGTGATGTCGGCGCGGCCGCAGCCGGTGCGCACGACGCTCGCGTCGGCACGTTCGCCGAGCGCGAGGGCGAGGGCGTCGATCAGGATCGATTTCCCGGCGCCGGTTTCACCGGAAAAGACGGAAAAGCCGCTGTCGAATTCGAGATCGAGCGCGGCGACGATGACGAAGTCGCGGATCGAGAGGTGGCGGAGCATGGTGTCGGGCGGAGCGGCGTCAGGACGCCTTGTCGTCTTCGTTCGAGGCGTGTTCGTTCCAGTGCAGCTTCTTGCGCAGCGTCGCGTAGTAGCTGTAGCCGATCGGGTGCAGGAACGGCACCGTGTGCTTCGAGCGGCGCACCTCGATCGTGTCGTTCAGCTCGAGCGACGTGAACGACTGCATGTCGAAGTTCACGTTGACGTCGCGCCCGCCGACGATCTGGATCGCGATCTTCGAATCGTCGGGCAGTACGATCGGCCGGTTCGACAGCGCGTGCGGCGCGATCGGCACGAGCACGATGCCCTGCAGCTGCGGATGGAGGATCGGGCCGGCCGACGACAGCGCGTAAGCGGTCGAGCCGGTCGGCGTGGCGACGATCAGGCCGTCGGAACGCTGGTTGTACATGTACCGGCCGTCGACCGACGCGCGCAGCTCGACCATCCCGGAGAAGCCGCTGCGGTTCACGACGACGTCGTTGAACGCGAGCGCGTGGTAGATCGGTTCGCCGTCGCGCATGATCCGGGCCTCGAGCAGCGAGCGCTCCTCGCGCTCGAACTTGCCCGACAGGATCACCGGGACGAGGGCCTGCATGTCGGCCGCCGCGATATCGGTGATGAAGCCGAGCCGCCCGTGGTTGATCCCGATCAGCGGTGTCTTGTATGGCGCGAGCTGACGGCCGATGCCGAGCATCGTCCCGTCGCCGCCCAGTACGACCGCCACGTCGGCGCGCGCCCCGATTTCGGCCGGGGTCAGCGCCGGGTAGCCGGTGATGCCGATCTCGCGCGCGGTCTCGGCTTCGAAGACGACCTCGAAGCCCCGCTTGGCGATGCAGGCGGCCAGCGTGGCGAGCGGCTCGGCGATGTTCGGCGTGTTGCTCCGGCCGACGAGCGCGACAGTGTTGAACTGATTACCGGTTTTCATGCCGGCATTACACCATAGCTCGTTGACGAAAAGAACCGGCTGTGCGCTGACGGGGCCGGATCGGGTCGGCCCGCGCATCGGTGGCCGACGCCACTCGCCGCGGTCGCGCGGTTGCGCTAAAATTTTCCACCATGCTAGATCCTCGCGCACGAACCCTCCTGAAAACCCTGATCGAACGGTATATCGCCGACGGTCAGCCAGTCGGATCGCGCACGTTGTCCCGTTACTCCGGGCTCGAGCTGAGCCCGGCGACGATCCGCAACGTGATGTCCGACCTGGAGGAGCTCGGCCTCGTGTCGAGCCCGCACACGTCGGCCGGCCGCGTGCCGACGCCGCGCGGCTACCGGCTGTTCGTCGACACGATGCTGACGGTCGAGGTGCCGATCGACGCCGAGGCCGTCGCGCGGCAGGTGCAGAACACGCTGCAGGCCGGCGAGCCGCAGCAGCGCGTCGTGGCGGCTGCCGCGAGCGTGCTGTCTAACCTGTCGCAGTTCGCGGGCGTCGTGCTGACGCCGCGCCGCAGCCACGTGTTCAAGCAGATCGAGTTCATGCGCCTGTCGGACAAGCGCATCCTGCTGATCATCGTGACGCCCGAGGGCGACGTGCAGAACCGGATGCTCGCGACGCCGCGCGACTACTCGCCGTCGCAACTGACCGAGGCGTCCAACTATATCAACGCGCATTTCGCCGGACTGTCGTTCGACGAGGTGCGCCGTCGCCTGCGCGACGAGATCGACCAGTTGCGCGGCGACATGACCACGCTGATGCATGCGGCCGTGACGGCCAGCACCGAGGTGCCCGACACCGAGGACACCGTGCTGATTTCCGGCGAGCGCAACCTGCTCGAGGTGGCGGATCTGTCGTCCGACATGGCCCGGCTGCGCAAGCTGTTCGACGTATTCGACCAAAAGACGGGCCTCCTGCAACTGCTCGACGTGTCGAGCCACGCCCAGGGCGTGCAGATCTTCATCGGCGGCGAATCGACGCTCGTGCCGATCGAGGAAATGAGCGTCGTTACCGCCCCTTACGAGGTGAACGGGCAGATCGTCGGCACGCTCGGCGTGATCGGCCCGACCCGCATGGCGTACAACCGCGTGATCCCGATCGTCGACATCACCGCGCGGCTGCTGTCGCTCACGCTGAGCCAGCAGTAGCCTGCGAGCGCCAGCCCGATCCCGCCCCGTCATCGTGCCGCGGCGCCGCGTGCGCCGACAGTCGGCCGAACGGCCAGCCGACCGGCGCGAGGCGGCCCGCTATAATTGAGAGCCGTCCGGTCCCGTGCCCCGAGCACGTTCTTGCCCATGCGTTTCGATCTTGAGCCGCCTTCGAGTATCGCGGCTGCCCATCGCATCGGGGTGCTGCTGATCAATCTCGGCACGCCCGATGCGCCCACGCCGCGTGCCGTGCGGCGCTATCTGGCCGAATTCCTGTCGGATCCGCGGGTCGTCGAGATTCCGCAGGCCATCTGGCAAGTGCTGCTGCGCACGCTGATCCTGCCGCTGCGCGGCCGCGCGTCCGCGAAGAAATACGCGGCCGTCTGGATGCCTGAGGGCTCGCCGCTGCGCGTGCATACCGTGCGCCAGACCGACGGCGTGCGGCACCTGCTCGCGTCGAACGGTTATCAAGTGCAGGTCGACTACGCGATGCGCTACGGCAGTCCGAACATTTCGCACGCGCTCGCGCAGTTCAAGCGCGCCGGCGTCGAGCGCGTGCTGCTGATGCCGATGTATCCGCAATACTCGGCGTCGACCACGGCCACCGCATTCGACGCCGCATTCGACGCGCTCTCGCGCATGCGCAACCAGCCGGAGGTGCGCACGATACGGCACTACGCCGACCATCCGGCCTATATCCACGCGCTGGCCGAGCAGGTGCGCCAGTATTGGGCGCAGCACGGCCGGCCGGACTTCGCGGCCGGCGACAAGCTCGTGCTGAGCTTTCACGGCGTGCCGAAGCGCACGCTCGACCTCGGCGATCCCTATCACGACCAGTGCCAGCAGACGGGCGCACTGCTGATGGCCGCGCTCGGGTTGTCGACGACCGAGTGCCGCGTCACGTTCCAGTCGCGTTTCGGCAAGGCCGAATGGCTGCAGCCTTATACCGCGCCGACGCTGCGCGAGTTCGGCGAGGCCGGCGTACAGCGGGCCGACGTGTTCTGTCCCGGTTTCACGGCCGATTGCCTGGAGACGATCGAGGAGATCGGCATGGAGGTGCGCGACGAGTTCCTTGCCGGTGGCGGCAAGGCGTTCCACCGGATTCCGTGCCTGAACGGCGCACCCGCGTGGATCGGCGCGCTCGGCGAGATCGTCGCCGAGAATCTGCAGGGCTGGCCGGTCAAGGCCGCGCAGCCCGAAACGGTGGGTGAGGTGCGATGAATTACAAGATTTCGACCGAACCGGGCGCGAAGCTGCGCATCGACAAATGGCTGTGGGCGGCCCGGTTCTTCAAGACGCGCTCGCTTGCAACCGATGCGGTCGACAAGGGGCACGTGAAGATCGGCGGGGCTGCAGTCAAGCCGGCGAAGGAAGTGCGCGTGGGCGACGAGGTCGAAATTGCGATCGACGGCATCGTCTGGCACATTGCCGTACTCGGCGTGTGCGACGTGCGCGGGCCGGCGAGCGTCGCGCAGACGCTTTACGAGGAAACGGAAGCGGGGCGGGCCGCACGGCTCGCCGAACTGGAGCGGCGCCGCACGTATCGCGAGCCGGCGGCCGAATTGCACGGCCGGCCGACGAAGCGCGACCGGCGCATCATCGACAGATTTTCTGGTGGGAGCTGAACATCTGGTCGAACGTCGCCCGCGCGCTCCCGTACTCGGTCGTGCGGTCGGTGACGGCTCCCGACAGGCAGATGGTGGTGGTGCCGGCAATGAGTACCAGCGCGACCACCGATATCGCAAAGGTCAGTTTCACGGTACTCCCCTCGAGAAGGGGTGAAAACGGCGCCAGGTGGTGGTTGTAAGGCGTCGGTCAGCTAAGGGTAAACACGCTTTTCCGACGCTTGAGTGGAGTGTAGTGCAGCGGGACTGTGCCAAGCTAGTACTTGCCAGGTAAGCGTTGTTACAGCCCGTTTCGCCTGCTTTGGCGGACTATTCGTGCGATGCACCGGTGCGACGCGCGGTTGTTTCGCGGCATTGGAGAATGCCGGCGAATAACCCTCTTGAAATCGCAGTTTTCACCCTTATTTGCACCAGCAATGTGCGGTGCCGCCGGGTATACGGTCCGGCGGTTGCCGATTTGGCTTCAACCTCTAATCGACTTTCAGCGACATGGAAAACACGCAAGAGAACCCGTCTACCCAATCGGCCGAAGATATCGGCAGCGAGAAGCAGGCGGCGCAAGGCGCTGCTCCCGCCGCCGAAGCAGCCGACGCGGCGCTCGCGGAGGCTCAAGCCAAGGTCGCCGAGCTGCAGGAGAGCTACCTGCGGGCGAAGGCCGAGACCGAGAACGTCCGCCGCCGCGCGCAGGACGACGTCTCGAAGGCGCACAAGTTCGCGATCGAGAGCTTCGCGGAGCACCTGCTGCCCGTGCTGGACAGCCTGGAAGCAGCCGTCAACGACACGTCCGGCGACATCGCGAAGGTGCGCGAAGGCGTCGAGCTGACGCTGCGCCAGCTGACGAGCGCACTCGAGAAGGGCCGCGTCGTCGCGATCAACCCGGTCGGCGAGAAGTTCGATCCGCACCAGCACCAGGCGATCTCGATGGTGCCGGCCGAGCAGGAGCCGAACACCGTCGTCACGGTGCTGCAGAAGGGTTACACGATCGCCGACCGCGTGCTGCGTCCGGCGCTCGTCACCGTCGCGCAGCCGAAGTAAGGGCGTCGCGATGGTGCCCGCCGGCGTCGATCCGGCCGCATTTGACGCGTTCGACATGCAGGCGCTGGACGCCGGCACGTTCGACGCGGCGATCGACGGCGCGGAGGACTCGCTTGCGGTGGTGTTCTTCTGGGGCGTCGACTGCTTCAACTGCGAGATCGCGAAGAAGGCGATGCTCGCCCAGCCCGACGCCATCCGCGCGCTGGGCTTGAAGTGGTTCCATTGCAACGTGTACGAACACCACCAGCTGGGGCGCCGCTTCGGGCTGCACGGTGTGCCGACGTGGTTCTTCTTCCACCGCGGCAAGCGGCTCGGCCGCGCGACGGGCTGGCATGGCCTCGCGCAGTTCCAGGCGGCCGTGTCGGCGGCGCGCGCGAAAATCGCAGCGGCGGGCAGCGATCCCCTAGCCGGCGGCGATTGAAAAAATTTAATATCCGCATCGCTCGGCGGGTCTTGAAAACGGACCGGCCGGACGCATTTCGGGAACAGAGTTGAATTCTGGCGCGCGAAACCGCCCCAAAACGCGGGGTTTTGCGCAGCAAACAAGCATTTCTGGAGATTAGGAAAAATGGGAAAGATCATCGGTATTGACCTCGGCACCACGAACTCGTGCGTCGCCATCATGGAAGGCAACCAGGTCAAGGTCATCGAGAACTCGGAAGGCACGCGCACCACGCCGTCGATCATCGCCTACATGGACGACAACGAAGTGCTCGTCGGCGCGCCGGCCAAGCGTCAATCGGTGACCAACCCGAAGAACACGCTGTTCGCGGTGAAGCGCCTGATCGGCCGCCGCTTCGAAGAGAAGGAAGTCCAGAAGGACATCGGCCTGATGCCTTACAGCATCATCAAGGCCGACAACGGCGATGCATGGGTCGAAGCGCACGGCGAAAAGCTCGCGCCGCCGCAGGTTTCGGCGGAAGTGCTGCGCAAGATGAAGAAGACGGCCGAAGACTACCTCGGCGAGCCGGTCACGGAAGCCGTGATCACGGTGCCGGCGTACTTCAACGACAGCCAGCGCCAGGCAACCAAGGATGCCGGCCGCATCGCGGGCCTCGAAGTCAAGCGGATCATCAACGAGCCGACCGCAGCTGCGCTCGCGTTCGGCCTCGACAAGGCCGAGAAGGGCGACCGCAAGATCGCCGTGTATGACCTCGGCGGCGGTACGTTCGACGTGTCGATCATCGAAATCGCGGACGTCGACGGCGAAATGCAGTTCGAAGTGCTGTCGACCAACGGCGACACGTTCCTCGGCGGCGAAGACTTCGACCAGCGCATCATCGATTACATCATCGGCGAGTTCAAGAAGGAGCAGGGCGTCGACCTGTCGAAGGACGTGCTCGCGCTGCAGCGCCTGAAGGAAGCCGCTGAAAAGGCGAAGATCGAGCTGTCGTCGAGCCAGCAGACCGAAATCAACCTGCCGTACATCACGGCGGACGCGTCGGGCCCGAAGCACTTGAACCTGAAGATCACCCGCGCGAAGCTGGAAGCGCTGGTGGAAGACCTCGTCGAGCGCACGATCGAACCGTGCCGCATCGCGATCAAGGACGCAGGCGTCAAGGTGTCGGACATCGACGACGTGATCCTGGTCGGCGGCCAGACGCGCATGCCGAAGGTCATGGAGAAGGTGAAGGAGTTCTTCGGCAAGGATCCGCGCCGTGACGTGAACCCGGACGAAGCCGTCGCGGTTGGCGCGGCGATCCAGGGCCAGGTCCTGTCGGGCGACCGCAAGGACGTGCTGCTGCTCGACGTGACCCCGCTGTCGCTCGGTATCGAGACGCTCGGCGGCGTGATGACGAAGATGATCAGCAAGAACACGACGATCCCGACGAAGCACGCGCAAGTGTATTCGACGGCGGACGACAACCAGGGCGCCGTGACGATCAAGGTGTTCCAGGGCGAACGCGAAATGGCAGCCGGCAACAAGCTGCTCGGCGAGTTCAACCTCGAAGGCATCCCGCCCGCACCGCGCGGCGTGCCGCAGATCGAAGTGACCTTCGACATCGACGCGAACGGCATCCTGCACGTCGGCGCGAAGGACAAGGCGACCGGCAAGGAAAACAAGATCACGATCAAGGCGAACTCGGGTCTGTCCGAGGCTGAAATCGACCAGATGATCAAGGACGCGGAAGCGAACGCAGCGGAAGATCACAAGCTGCGCGAGCTGGCCGATTCGCGCAACCAGGGCGATGCGCTGGTCCACAGCACGAAGAAGGCGCTGACCGAGTACGGCGACAAGCTGGACGCGGGCGAGAAGGAAGCGATCGAAGCGTCGCTGAAGTCGCTCGAGGAAGTGCTGAAGGACACGTCGGCCGACAAGGCTGCGATCGACGCGAAGGTCGAGGAACTCGGCAAGGTTTCGCAGAAGCTCGGCGAAAAGATGTACGCCGACATGCAGGCCCAGCAAGCGGGTGCGGCCGGCGCAGCGGGTGCAGCGGAAGGTGCGGCCCACGCGGGCGGCGCGCAACAGGCTGCCGACGATGTCGTCGACGCCGAGTTCAAGGAAGTGAAGAAGGACTAAGCCGGGTTGCCCCGGTGCCGCACGCCGCGCGCGCAATACGCGCGCGGCGCGGCTGACGGGCTGGCTGACAAGCGGTCTGTCTTTCCTTCCGGATGGCCGGATCGACTCCACGCCTGGCGGGCTTTGCGGCCCTCCGGGCACATTTGTTTTTTGGCGGGTGCTGCACGAGCCGTCCGCGGACGGGCGCAGCGCCAGACGAGTCGAGAGACTTTACTGCGGGCGAAAGGAGCCGCCGCGTGCGCGATGCGTGGCGGCACAGTGAATCGATATGGCGAAACGGGATTACTACGAGGTTCTGGGCGTCGCGAAGAATGCGAGCGACGACGAAATCAAGAAGGCATATCGCAAGCTTGCGATGAAGTATCACCCTGACCGCAATCCGGACAACAAGGATGCGGAAGAGCATTTCAAGGAGGTGAAGGAAGCCTACGAAATGCTCTCGGACAGCCAGAAGCGGGCCGCGTACGACCAGTACGGCCATGCGGGCGTCGATCCGAACATGGGCGGTGCGGGCGCACAGGGCTTCGGCGGCTTCGCGGATGCGTTCGGCGACATCTTCGGCGACATCTTCGGCCAGGCCGCGGGCGGCGCCGCGCGCGGCGGCCGTGGCGGCCCGCAGGTGTATCGCGGTGCCGACCTGCGCTACAGCATGGAAATCACGCTCGAGCAGGCCGCACACGGCTACGACACGCAGATCCGCGTGCCGAGCTGGGTGTCGTGCGAGGTCTGCCACGGGTCGGGTGCGAAGCCCGGCACGAAGCCGGAAACCTGCCCGACCTGCCAT
>Ga0209566_100217_pt1 | contig 57424 bp, 50 predicted proteins | sample Araplavi_mTSA_r2_2_FD_184287 | JGI IMG/M metagenome (GOLD analysis project Ga0209566, IMG submission 184287) | Arabidopsis root microbial communities from North Carolina, USA - plate scrape CL_Cvi_mTSA_r2 (SPAdes) (version 2) | ecosystem: Host-associated > Plants > Roots > Endosphere | place...
CCTGCTGCACCGGCTCTGGACCTACCGGTAAACGCCCCTCCCGCCCCCGCCCCCGCCCCCGCCCCCGAAAATAATCGGCCATTCAATTAACAGATTCAATGTCGGCATATTTATGTCACGCATGAATCCGATTGATTCCGATTTTAAAATTACCGCCCGAAACAAATTAAATACCCTGTTTACTTTTACAGCTTCCATAAACAACCGAACGGGATAACCTGCCTTCGCCATCTCGCCAGCACGGGCATCGAACGGCGACGAGCCTTGCAGGACAAGGCAATGGCGGCTGCGCGACGAAATTCGCGCAACAATAATTCCCATTCATTCAAACGGGAGCTTCTATGTCACGCGTTACCGATGTGCTCGTCTCTTTCGATACCGAAACCATCCTCAAAAAATATCCGAATCCCAGCAAGAATCCGAATAGCCCGACGCTGATCGACTGGAAGCACGTGTACATGGTCACCAACCAGGACAACGTGGTGTCCGGGCAGGCGGGCGGCGAACTCGACCTGAAGGCGCAGGTCGGCGACCTGATCCGCTGGCGTGAAACGAGCCTGTCGCTGGGCTTCGAGAACCAGGTGGTGTTCTACAAGTTCATCGGCAACGTCGGCAACGAACTGATCTCGACGCCGACACCGCGCGTCGCGGAAGCGTCGATCCCGGTGCCGAACACCAGCAAGCCCGAGGTGCCGACCTGCCAGAAGGTCGCGAATTACTACTGGTCGTCGGAATGCCTGAAGGTCGGCCGCGTGACTTACCACTTCCAGTTCCAGATCATCGATCGCAACTGCCAGAGCCAGGGCTGCTTCTCGTGGGATCCGTTCATCTCGATCCATAACTGATCGCGGCAGGCGGGCGGCCGCGCGGCGGCTGCCCGCATCAACCCCTTGTTGCGGAGGAAGCGCTCATGCCTGGTCTTCGTTCCGATGTGCTCGTGATCGTCGACGCCGTCACGCTGCTGTCGGCCTACCCGGAGGCGAGCCGGGACCCCGACGCGCCGACCGTGATCGACGGCCGGCACCTCTATGTGGTGAGCCCCGGCGACGCCGCGCAGCTCGGCCACAACGACAGCCGGCTCTTTGCCGGGCTGTCGCCGGGCGACCAGTTGCGCCTGCGCGAGACCGCGCTGGCACTGCGCGCCGAGGCGAGCGTGCTGTTCGTCCGGTTCGCGTTGAAGGATGCGGGCATCGTCGCGCCGTTCGAAGCCGAAGTACGCGACGCGGCCGCGCCGGTACCCGATGCCGACGACCTGCTGCATCCGCCGTGCCATCCGATGAAGGACCACTACTGGCGCAGCGACGTGCTGGCCGCGGGTACCACCACGTGCACGGCCGATTTCGCCGTGTTCGACCGCGACGGCACCGTATCGGGCTATTTCCGCTGGGAAACGTCGATCGAGATCGGCGCAGGCCAGCCGGCCGCGAAACAGCCGGATTTCAAGCCGTCGTCGGATCGCAACGGCAACTTCACGCTGCCGCCGGATACCGCGTTCAAGGCGATCTTCTACGCGAATGCCGCCGACCGGCAGGACCTCAGGCTCTTCATCGACGATGCGCCGGAACCGGCCGCGTCGTTCGTCGGCAACAGCGAGGACGGCGTCAGGCTGTTCACGCTGAACTCGAAGGGCGGCAAGATCCGGATCGACGCATTCGCCAACGGCAGGAAATCCGCGACCGATGCGCGTCTCGCGCCGCTGTCCGCGGGCGACACCGTCTGGCTCGGCTGGCTCGGCGCCGAGGACGGCGCCGATGCCGACTACAACGACGGGATCGTGATCCTGCAGTGGCCGATCACCTGAGCATCGCGGCGATCGGCACGCGAGCGGTTCAGGTGCGCGGCAGCCCCGGCGGATTGGTCTGCGACCGGTCGATCGCTTCGGCGTCGAGACTCCAGCGGCCGAGTACCTTCCGGTAGCTGCCGTTCGCGATCAGCGCATTGATCGCGACCGTCAGCGGATCGGCGAGGCCGCTGCCCTTGCGCGTCGTGATCGCGATGTCCGCGGTGCGCGGCCAGCCGCCGCTCACGGTGCCGATCAGCTTCGCGTCGCCGCGCAGCGACGCCTGGTACGCGAGCATCGAGTTCACGCTGAAGATCGTGTCGACGCGCCCCGACTGCAGCGCGACCCAGCGCTCCGCCGCATCCGCGTAGTACTGGATCTCGACCGGCGCGAGGCCGCGCGCGACGTTCTGCCGGTTCCATTCGAGCAGGATCTTTTCCTGGTTCGTGCCCGAATCGGTCACGACGCGCAGCCCGGCAACGTCCTTCGGCTCGCGAATCGACGCGATCCGGCTGCCGTTCTTCACGTAGAAGCCGAGCTGATCCTTCCGGTAGGTCGAGAAGTCGAATTTCTCCTTGCGCTGTTCGGTCACCGTCACGTTCGAGATCACCGCGTCGACCTTGCCGGACTGCAGCGCGAGCGGCCAGTCGGCCCACGAGAGCGGCACGATCTTCAGCTTGCGGCCGATGCTGTCGGCGACGAGCTGCGCGAGATCGGGATCGAAGCCGACGACCGTTCGCGCATCGGTCGCATAGGTGCTGAGCGGCGGCAGGTTCGGCGCGATGCCGATCGTCAACGTGCCCGCTTCGGCAAACCGGTAGCCGGCCGGCAATGCCTGCTCGACCGCCGGGTTCACGGTGCCGCGCTGCCGGCCCGGCTGCTCGGGGCTCAGGTCGAACGTCGCGGCCTGCGCGGCGACGCTGACGCCGATCAGGACGGCGGCCAGCGTGCGAGCGATGCGTGCTGCGGGAATTGCTGTTCTTCTCATGTCTTCCGGATTCCTTGATGTTTGACGACGCGTGTGCCGAACGCGGGCGGCGCCGAACGATGCTCACCGCCCGTTCGCCGCCCTTCTCCTCCCGGCGTTCCCGGTACGCTCACGCGGGCGTTGCCTCAAGTTCGGCGGCGGCCGCGCGTTGCGTCGCCGGTTGCGCGACCGGCGACGGGCGCGTCGCGTGCGCGTCGCCCGCATACAGCGCCTTCGGATCGAAGACCCGCGCCTGCAAGGGCGTGAATGCGCGGAAGTTCCAGAGGCTGCGCGCGACGAACACGCGCTGCACCCAGCGAAATGCCCGGTCGTTCTCGTCGTATTGCGGATCGAAACGGTCGCGCGAATGGAGCGTGAAATGGTTGTTGATCAGCACCAGCTTGCCGGGCTGTACCTGCACGCCGAACGACACTTCGCGCACCGCGCGATACAGGTTGGCCAGCGCCTCCTGCGCGCGCGCATTGACTGCCAGCACCATGTCCGGATAGAACGCGACCGTCACGCGCGGCGCGTCGAGCGGCCCCGACAGCACCGCGCTCAGGTCGGTATTGTCGCGCGGCGTCGGCGCGGCGCCGCGCCACCGGTACGGCACGCGGATGATGTAGTGCTCGCCGTAGAGTTGCGCGATGTCGTCCGGCGACAGCAGCTGCAGCGCGCGGCGCGCGTCGGCGAGCCGCGTGTACGGGCCGCCGCCCGCTTCGCTGCGCACGCCGAGCAGCAGCAACGCGAACGGCGACGTGTCGCCTTCCGGCATGTGCGCCTGCGCGGCGTTCTCGATATGGAAATCGAGCTCGACCTCGGAGCCGAGGCCCGTATAGTCGCGTGCGGTCGCCTTGTGCGGCGTGAGGTTGTTCACGAGCTCGCGGCCTTCGTGCGCGATCGAATACGGCTCGCCGGCCAGCGTGCTCAGGGCGACCAGCACGTTCTCGCTCAACACGCCGGCCTTGAACGAGCGGCCGGTCTCCTCGAACCTCGGGCTGCCCTTCACGTCGTCGTCGATCGGCAGGTTGTCGATCTCGATCGAGCCGTGCGCGTCGGCGGTCGGTGCCTTCGCGCGATCGAACGCGTCGACGATCCGGTCGGGAAACGCGTTGTAGGCGAGCTTGCGCACCGCGCTGATGTAGCCCGCGCCGCCGGCCGGATCGTAGGCCAGTGCGCCGAGCGTCTTCCGGATGTGACCGGACTCCGCTGCCGTCAAGACGATGCGTTCATCTGCGAGATAGGTCATAGGTCTCTCGTATAAAGATCGGGGTTCGAAGAGCGGCATGGCACTGCCGCCGCGCGTTGCCGTCCTCGGGGCGCAGCGCTCGACAAGACTAGGAGACCGACATTGCATTGCGAAATGATATTAAGTCGATTGCAAACAAAAATTTTCGATATAAGTTCAGCAACGTCGGCAGCATCAGGCGGCGTCGATCACGCCGCCCCTTAACACGAAAAGTGGTTAAAAAATCGCTGGTTATTATTTGTATTCGTTAGCAGGTCGATGCTAGTTTTCTGTCGGATTCGACGATGCGGCCGGCCGTCGATCGGCAGCCGGCGCCCTTCCTCCGCCCTACGGAAATCTGCCCGATGACCCGATTCCGCCTGCTGCGCCGTTCGTCCGGTCACGAAGTGACCCCGCCCGCGTACTGCCTTGCGCGCCACGCGGCACGGAGGCCGCAATGAGCGATCGCGCTCCGGCGCTCGGCGGCGCGCCGGCCGCCGTCGCACCGCCGCATCGCACGTCGCTGCGCGCGATCTTCCCGACCGTCGCGGCCGCGAGCCTCGGCTTCGCGATCGTTCAGCTCGACGTGACCGTCGTCAACGTCGCGATTCCGAGCCTCGGCCATTCATTCGGATCGAGCGTCCACGGGCTGCAGTGGATCGTCGATGCGTACACGCTGTCGTTCGCCGCGCTGCTGCTGACGTCCGGCACGCTGGCCGACCGCTTCGGCAGCCGCCGGCTGTTCGCGTACGGCCTCGCACTGTTCCTGCTGGCATCGCTCGGTTGCGCGCTCGCGCCGTCGCTGGCCACGCTGATCGCCGCGCGGGTCGCGCAGGGCGTCGGCGCCGCGATGATCCTGCCCACGTCGCTCGCGCTCATCACGCATGCGTGCGCGAACGATGCCGCCGCGCGCGTAAGGGCCGTCGCGTGGTGGAGCGCGACGGGCGGCGCGATCAGCGCGGCCGGGCCGACGCTCGGCGGGCTGCTGATCGATTCGCTCGGCTGGCGTGCGATCTTCTTCATCAATCTGCCGATCTGCGCGGCCGGGTTGTGGCTCACGGTGCGCCATGTACGGGATTCGGCCGCCGCACGCACGCGGCTGTTCGATCCGGCCGGCCAGCTCGTCGCGGTGCTCGTGCTCGCGCTGCTGACGGGCGGGATCATCCGGGCCGGCGCGCAGGGGCCGGGCGACCCGTATGCGGCCGGCGCGCTGGCCGCGTCGGTCGCGCTCGGCGCGCTGTTTGTCGCGATCGAGCGCCGCGTGGCCGCGCCGATGCTGCAGCTCGCGTTCTTCCGGATCGCGCGCGTGCCGGGCGTGCTCGCGATCGGCGCGATCACGAATGCCGCGTTCTACGGGCTGATTTTCTCGCTGAGCCTCTATTTCCAGAATGCGCGCGGCTTCACCGCGACCGAGTCGGGGCTCGCACTCGCGCCGCTCACGATCATCATGCTCGCCAACATCGCGAGCGCGCGCCTCGCCGTGCGGCACGGATTCCGCGCGACCGTCATCGTCGGGCTCGCGGTGTCACTCGCGGGCTACGCGTGGCTGTGGCAGACCCTCGGCGCGCACACCCCGTATGCGCTGCTCGCGCCGGGGCTCGCGGCAATGGCGATCGGCGGCGGCATCGCGATTCCCGCGCTGACGTCGACGCTGCTCGGCAGCGTCGAGGCCGGCCGCTCGGCCACCGCGTCGGCGATCCTCAATACCGCGCGGCAGGTGGGCGCTGCCGTCGGCGTCGCGGCGCTCGGCGCGCTGGTCGCGGGCCAGGGCGCCGCGACCGTGGCCGGCGCGGCACACGCATTCGCCGCCGCGGCCGCGCTCGTGGCCGTCTGCATCGTGCTGGCCGCACGCTGGCCCGGCGATGCGCCCGAACCCGGCACGCGGGCCTGAGCCCGCACCGGTCGCCTCCTTCAACCGATCCCACAGCCCAGCGAGGAATCCATGCCGCATCGTTTCATCGATACCGTCCTGATCGTCGACGGCGCGTCGACAGCCGCTTATCTGGCGCCCGCGTTTCGCGCCTACGGCATCCGTTGCGCGCACGTGATCAGCGACCCCGATCTGCCGGAGATCTACCGGAACCAGTTCGTCCCGTCCGACTACATCCGCCAGGTCCAGCATCGCGGCGACCTCGACGCGACGCTCGCGCAGCTGGCCGACCTGCGGATCGGCGCGGTGCTGCACGGCCTCGACGCGGCGCTGGAACTCGCCGACACGCTGGCCGAGCGGCTCGACGTGCCGTACCGCAATCCGCTCGCGACCTCGGCCGCGCGCCGCGACAAGTACGCGATGAACGAGCGCATCCGCCAGGCCGGCCTGCGCGCACCGGCCCACTTCCACAGCACGTCGGTCGACGCCACGCTCGATTGGGCACGCGCGCACGGCAGGCTGCCGCTCGTGGTGAAGCCGGCCCGCAGCGCGGGCGTGGCAGGCGTGAAGATCTGCCGGACACTCGATCAGGTCGAGGCCGCCGCACGCGACGTGCTCGCCACCCGTTCGCTCTACAACCAGCCGAACGACGACATCGTGATCCAGAGTTATTCGGAGGGGCAGGAATACATCATCGATTCGGTGTCCTTCGAAGGCCGCCATCGGGTGGTCAGCCTGTGGGAAGTGCACCGCGACCGCACGTATGCACCGCGGCTCGACAAGATGCTGGTGCTGAATCACGCCGACCCGCGTTACGCGCCGCTGCTCGACTACGCGGCCGACGTGCTCGACGCGCTGGAAGTCCGCTTCGGGCCGACCCATCTCGAACTGTTCGATACGGCCGACGGCCCGACGATCGTCGAGCTGAACGCGCGGCTGCACGGCAGCCTCGATCCGCGGCTGACGAGCGCGGTCAGCGGCGAGAACCATGTATCGGCCGCCGTCGAGGCCGTGCTGCATCCGGAGCGGCTGTTCGGCGAAGCCGCCGCGCCGACGGATTTCCGCGGTTACTGCGGGCACGTGCTGCTGCTGTCGTCGCGCAACGGCGTGCTCCGGCAGGACTTCACCTGGCAGGCGATCCAGGCGCTGCCGTCGTTCGTCGGGCTCAAGCAATGGGCCAAGGTGGGCGACACGCTGCGCGTGACGACCGACCTGCAGACGGCGCTCGGCACGGTCGGCCTCTACAGCCCGACATTCGAGCGCCTGCTCGAGGATTGCCGGCGCATCCGCGAGATCGAGGCCGATTTCTTCGCGGACGAACGGGCGGTCGAGTCCGCCTAGTGTCTCCGCGTGGTGCGATCGGCGCCGCGCATGCGGTGCGCTTGCGTTGTGCTCCGCTAACGCGCGAGCAGCGCGCCCGACTGCCGGCCGAGCACCGCGCGCAATGCGTCGAGCTCGGGCAGCGCGGGCGCTTCTTCGGGCGTGACGAGATAGGTCGTCACGTTGTCGAGATCGTCGAACGCGTGCGTCCGCAGCTCCTTGCGTGCCACGTGCTCGGTCGTGATCCGCTTCGGCAGGATCGCGACGCCCATGCCGGCTGCCACGCAGCCGAGGATCGCGCCGAACGTGCCGAACGACGCCACCGACCCGATCGCGATGCCGCGCGCCTTCAGCCAGTGCTCCGCGACCGCGCGATACGGGCAGCCGTCGTGAAACGCGAGCAGCCGTACCGTGTTGTCGGCCAGTACCTGCCGGCGCGTGACGGTGGCCGCGCTCACCAGCACCATCTCTTCGGCGAACGCCGGCTCGTAGCGCAACCCGGGCCGGACGACCGCGCGCGCGGTCAGTGCGGCGTCGATCCGGCCGCGCAGCAGCGCGTCGGCCAGATCCGGCTCGCTGCCGATCTGCACCGTGAGGCCGAGCGCCGGATCGTGCGCCTTCAACGCGGCGGCGAGCGCCGGCAGCCGCGTGGCCGCCGTGCTTTCCACCGAGCCGAGCCGGAAGCTGCGCGCGACCGGCGTCTCGCGCACCACCTGCGTCGCTTCGTCGACGAGGCGCAGGATGCGGTCGCAATACGGAATCAGCCGGCGCCCCGCGTCGTTCAGCACCAGCCGCTTGCCGTGCCGGTCGAACAGCGGCGCGTCGAGCGACTCCTCGAGCTGGCGCAGGCGCGCGGTGACGTTCGACTGCGTGCAGCCGAGCCGTTCGGCCGCGCGCAGCGCGCTGCCTTCCTGAACGACGGCCCGGAAGGTTTCGAGCAGAGGAATGTTCATATCACTATCTCTTGTTACCGATGCAGTTTATATCATTTTACTTCGCCAATAATCAGGAATAACCTGACGGATATCCCGTACCGGCCCGCCCCCTTTCGAGGAAACCGCATGCCATCCGCCGCCTGCCCCGGCTTCGCCGCCGTTCACCACCGGCCCGAGGCGCCCCCGTGCGCACGCTGATTGCCGCGTTGGTGCGGCGCGGCCCGACGGTGCTCGCGGGCGGCGTCGGCCTCGGGCTGCTGGTGCCGCCGCTCGCGGACCTCGCGCGGCCGCTGATGCCTGTCACCGTGTTCCTGTTCGTGCTCGGCACGCTGCTGCGCGTCGAGCCGAGCGCCGTGCGCGCGGTCGCGCGGCGGCCGGCCGTGTCGCTGCTGCTGCCCGCCGCGACGATGATCCTGTGCCCGGTCGCACTCGGCATCGCCGCGCGGCTCGCCGGCATGCCGTACGACTGGGTCGTCGCGCTCGTGATCGCATACTGCGCGCCGCCGTCGAGCGGCACGTCGACGATCGCGCGGATGCTGTCGCTCGACGCGAGCGTCGCGCTCGTCGCGACCCTCGCGTCGATGGTGTTCGTCCCGCTCACCGCGCCGCTGCTGACGGCCTGGTTCAGCCACGATGCGGCCGTGTCGATCTCGCCGTTGAATCTCGCGTTGCGGCTCGCGCTGCTGATCGGCAGCGCCGAGGGCGTTGCGCTGCTCGTGCGGCGGTTCGCGGGTTCCCGGCTCGACCGCTATGCGACGCCGATCGATGCGACCGTCGTCGCCGCGCTGCTGGTGTTCGCGCTCGGCACGATGGCCGGCATGCAGCAATCGATCATCGACGCGCCGCACCGCGCGTTGACCGCGATCGCACTCGCGTTCGCCGTCAACGCGGGCTTCCAGATCATCGCGTACGGGCTCACGCCCGGCGACGTCCGCACACGGCTCAATGTCGCGCTGATCGTCGCCAATCGCAACGTCGGCCTGATGTGGGCCGCACTCGGGCTCGCCGCGACGCCCACCATGGCGCTCGTGTTCACGTGCGCACAGCTGCCGATCTACACGCTCCCGCGCGTCGTCCAGCATCTGCTGCCGCGCCTCGAGGCACAGCGCCTGCGCCGGCGCGCACGTTGACCGGCACGCAATGCCCCCTTCTTCACCGATCAAGGATCCAGCATGAAGCGACTCATCGTGATCGGCGCACGCGCCACCGGCAGCAGCCTCGCGCTCGTGCGCGGCGCGCTCGCCCGCCAGGCGGCCGTGACCGTCATCACCGCGCCCGGTCACAGTCTGGACGGCGTCTTTCCGGACGGCGTCGAGACGATCCATCTCGAACCCGATGCCGCACTGCTCGCCGGCTGGCTGCGCGCGCGCTATCCGGACGAGATCGACACGCTGCGCGTGACGACCGCGCACGACACCTATGCGCGCACCGCCGCATCGGTCGCCTACGCGCTCGGCCTGCCCGGCCCCGATGCGCGCCACGTCGCGCACGCGGTGTCGAAGTCGAACCAGAAGGCACTGCTCGCCGCGCACGGCATCCCGGCCGCGCAATTCGTCACGGGCACGCTGGCCGCGCCGGCGGCACTCGCCGCCGCGGCCGCTCCGCTGCGTTTCCCGGTCGTCGTCAAGCCGTCGGAAGGCTCGGCGAGCGACGGCGTGCGGCGCTGCGAGGACATCGCCGACGTGCGCGCTCAACTCGACGCGCTCGCCGCCGCGCAAGCCGCCGCTCGAGCCGATGCGCAGGCGCTTGCGACCGAGCGCATCGTGATCGAGGAATTCCTGGGCGGCAGCGAATACTGCGTCGAGTATTTCGACGGGCGCTATGTCGGCGCGATGCGCAAGCTGAAGCGGCATGGCGCCGGCTTTCTCGAACGCGGCTATACGTCCGAACTCGATCTCGACACGCCGACGTTGCGCGCGCTGATCGACGTCGGAACGCGCGCAACGGCGGCCGCCGGGCTGACATGGGGGCCGGTGCACCTCGACTGCATCGTGCACGACGGCGTGCCGCACGTGATCGAACTGAATCCGCGCATCGCCGGCAGCTTCATCTGCGACATCGTGCGCGACGGCTACGGCTTCGACGTGGCCGAAGCGTTGCTCGACAAGCTCGACGGGCGCCCGGTCGCGATTCCCGAGCGGTTCGAACCGCTCGCGTATGCGCGCGCCGAATTCCTGCTCGACAGCGACCCCGGCGCATGGCGTTTCGCGCAGGCGGGCGAGATCCGCGACGGCACGGTCACGATCAGCTACGGGCCGCAGGTGTTGCCCGATCGCGAGCGGCGTGCGTTTCTTTATGTGCGGGTTGCGCTGCCGGTTGCGCACGATGTGCACGAGACGCCCGCGCATCCCGGCTCGTCGGCCCACCGGGCGTCTGTCGCACCACCGGCCGTTTCCGGCTGACCGGCACGCGCGTTCAAACGGTCATCACACTGGAAACCGGGGGCGGCAAAGCGGAATCGGCCACCCGTCCACATCACGCCGCGCGGAAACGGGCGAATACCACGTGGCGGATTCGGCAAAGCTACACTGCCGACCGGTACCGCAGCCTTTTCACGGGCGGCGCATCGAGCGTCGGCTGATGCGTCGCATGCGAAGCGGCTGACCCGCACCGTTACAGATTGCGCCCCAACAACTGCCCCGGCCACCCGTCCACGTCGAAGGTCGACAGCCGCTCATACCCGCAGGACTCGTAGAAGCGCACCAGCGCGCCGGTCCCGCCCCCATAACAATCCACCCGCAAGCGCTGCACCCCGGCAGCCCGGGCGCGCTCATCCGCAAAGGCCATGAGCCGCCGGCCGACACCACGCGCCCGCGCATCGCGCGACGCAACCAGCACTCTCACGTAGATTTCCGGCTCGGTCGCGGGCGGCACGTAGGGCATCGATTCGCCCAGGATCAAGGCGCCCAGGATGCGGCCGTCGGGCGATTCCGCCACCCACGCGTCGGGCAGCGCACAGGCTTCCGTCACGAGCGCAATCCGCTTCGGTTGCGTCGACCAGGGCTCGCGCCCCCATTGCCCGTCGTTGCCGATGTCGACGAACCACGCAATCACTTCATCGAAGATCTCCAGCACGGCCGGCGCATCCAGCGCACTGGCACGTCGGATCACCCGCTCGTCCGTTCCTGTCACCGTCACGTTCAACACTCCTTCGCCGGAGTCGACGACCGGCGCATGGTTGGATGTCACGCCGGGCTACCCGGGGAGGCGCGATGGGAGCCCGGCGATCAAGCCTGCTACGGTACTGAAATTCCACCCTGTTGATCAAGGCGTGACGGCCCACGATCCAACGTGACGGGTGGGCTTCGTCATACGCCCCGCAGGTCGGTGTCAGGCGAGGTGTCGAGCGACGATGACGCGCATGGAGGTTGCCGACGGACTGCAACGCGTCGCGGCGTTGCAGACGGATCGATACCGAAAAAGCGGTTCGATTCCGTGGCGAGGGTGCCGAAAGATCATGCTGCGGCGCATTACACCTGGCCATCACGTGATGACGGCAGGCCGACGCGCCGCCTGCTACACACCGCGCCGCATCGAAACGAAAGGAAACGAAACGATTCCCGCGCGAATGTCGCCCTTCGCGCCAAAAATATACAATCGTCGCGATGCATCGAAGGCATGAAGCGCCGGCCGCCCACTCTCGCTCGCCACCATGAACGCACCCGCTGACCCCACTCCCTCAGCCCCGTCGGTACTCGGCGTCTATCGGCAACTGGCGGACCCGTCCGCCGGGCAATGGATCGTCAGCCGCTCCGAACGCGCGCACATGTACCGCATCCAGCATCATCGTCCCGACGGCAGCACGTCGGTCGATACGGTCGTCGACGCGGACAACCTCGATGCGAAGCTGCACAAGTGGATCCAGGAAGGTTACGTCCGGCGCGAAACGGGCGACCATGCGGCCCCCGCGCATCGCGACCGGTTCATGCAGGACCTCCGACACGCGCACGCATCGCGACCGGCGGCCACCGGCGATGCGGCGCACGTCGTGCAGGTGGGCGGCGTGCCGATGCCGCGCGGCCCGGGCGGGCCGCTCGTGCCGCCCCGGAACCCCGCCTACCTGTTCACCGCGCGCGCGACGGACGTGCTGGAAGACATCGTCGAGAACCGGCGCATCCTGTTGATCGGCCACACCGGCACCGGCAAGACGAGCCTGATCGAGCAGGCCGCCGCGCTGGCCGGCCACGGCGTGCTGCGCTCGAACATGAACGGGCAGACGACGGTCGGCGACTTCGTCGGGTTCTGGACCGTCAAGGGCGGCGAGACCCGCTGGGTCGACGGCGTGCTGCCGACCGCGATGCGCGAAGGGCTGTGGCTCATCGTCGACGAGATCGACTTCGCGGAACCGGCCATCCTCGCGGTGCTCACCGCCGTGCTCGAACCGGCCGGACGCCTGTTGCTGAAGGAGAAAGGCAACGAGATCGTCGTCCCGCATCCGTCGTTCCGGCTGTTCGCGACCGCCAACGCGGCGGGCGCGATGGGGCAGTTCCGCCACCTGTACCAGGGCGCCAACGTGATGAACGAGGCGTTTCTCGACCGCTGGCGCGTGTACCGCCTCGACTACCTGCCACCGTCCGACGAGGCGCGCGTGCTGCAGCGCACGTTCGGCGCGGCCATGACCGAGGCGATGGCCGGCACGCTCGCGGCGATCGCGGCGGACTGCCGCGCCGCGTTCGTCCGCGAGGATCTGGCCAGCGCGTTCTCGACGCGGCGCCTGATCGACTGGGCCGACCTGATGCTGCGCACCGGCGATCCCGAAGCGGCCGCCGGCCCGACGATCTATGCGAAGGTCGGCGCGGAAGACGCCGACCTGATCCGCAGCATCATTCGCCACTACATCGACGTCGGGGCCTGACGCGATGGACCGCGACGACGATGCGCGCTCGCTCCACCTGACCCGGCTGGCCCGCACGCTCGCGCAACGACACGGCATCGAGGTACGGTTCGCGCGCCACGGCCCGCTCGCGCAGCGCGACCTGCTGGTGCTGCCCGACACGCTGCTCGCGGGCGACGTCGACGACGACGCGATCGTCGGCCTCGTCGATCTCTATGCGGCGCGGGTCCGCTTCGGCGCGATCGATGCCGTTGCCGCGCTGGCGTCGCCCGCGGTGCGCGCGATTGCGCAGGCGATCGACGACCGACGCGCGGCCGGCCGCCTCGTTGCGCGCTATCACGGCGCGATGACGTTCCTGCGGCAAATGCGGGTGGCGTCGGCCGCCGATACGCTTCGACGTTGGCCACAGATGGCGTGGCGCGACAAGCTTGTATGGCGCATCGAGCGCGCGCTGTGGGACGAACCGCCAGCCACGATCGAGCGCATCCCGTCGCTCGACGCGACGCTCGCCGCGTCGGACGATCTCGTCGACGAAGCGCGCGCCGCGACTTCGACGGCCGACAGCATCCGCGCCGCGCACCGGATCGTCGAGCGCGTCCGCGCGCTGGCCTCGGCCGGTGCGAACAACATGATGTTCACGGCCGATCCGGGCAGCACGATCGACAGCGACAGCATCGCCGCCGAATTCGAATCGGACGGACCGGGCTCGGCGGACGATGCACGTGCGCCGGTTTCGGTCGAATCGGGCGCCGGCGCGATCGCCGACACGGAATCGTCCACGGCATCACCGACGCCGGGCGATGCGGCACCCGGCACGATCCGCCTGTCCGCGGACCATCGGCCGCTGCTGTCGGTCCCGCTGACTACCGCATTCGACACGGTGACGGACTTCACCGGCAAGGGCGACGCGGCGCGCTGGCACCGCCTGCGAAGCGCGGCCCGCGCGCAGACCGAGCCGCTCAAGCTGCGACTCGAACGCGCGTTGAAAGTGGACGAACAGACGCGCTGGAAGCGCGAACAGGAGCGCGGCGAACTCGACCGGATGGCGCTCGCCCGCCTCGTCACGTCGCCCGGCTACCGCACGCCGTTCCGTGTCCGGCGCGCCGCGCCCGGGCGCGACGCGGCCGTCGGCCTGCTGATCGATTGCAGCGGGTCGATGGCCGGCAGGAAGATCGAGCTCGCCCGGCTGTGCGCGGCGGCGCTGTGCGATGCGCTGATGCAGCTCGGCTTCGCGTGCGAGGCGCTCGGCTACAGCTCCGTCGAAGACGCCGCGATGCGCGCGCACTACCAGCGCTGGATCGACGCCGGCCGCGACACGTTCGGCTATAACCGCTTCGTCGAACGGCTCGACCTGCGCGTCTACAAGCGGTTCGATTCCGACAACCCGAGCGGCCTCGCGTGCATCGAATGCGGCCACGAGAATCCCGACGGCGAGGCGTTGAGCTGGGCCGCCGAACGGCTGCTGGCGCAGCGTGCGCGGCGGCGGATCCTGATGGTGCTGTCGGACGGTTATCCGGCAACCGGCGACGGAAATCCGGCGATCCTGCGCACCGACCTGCGCGCACGCGTCGATGCGCTGCGCGAGCGGCGCGTCGAACTGATCGGCGTCGGGATTCTCGACGATTCGGTCGAAGCGTTCTATCCGGTCAGCAGCGTGGTGGAGCATCTGCACGAACTGCCGGCCGCGGCGTTCAGTGTCCTGAGCGATACGCTGCTGGACCGGCGCTAACCTCCGCCACGGCCGCAGTCTCGTTCGCGCTTTCTTCCGCGCTTTCGTTCGTGTTTCCGCCGGCCCGCCGGATCGGCAGCCGAACGCAGAACGTCGTGCCGCGCCCGGGTTCGCTCGTCACGTCGATGGTGCCGCGATGGCGCTCGACGATCCCGTGCGACACCGACAAGCCGAGCCCCGTGCCCTGCCCGACCGGCTTCGTCGTGAAGAACGGATCGAAGATCCGCCGGACGACATCGGGCGTCATGCCCGTGCCGGTGTCGCTGATCGCGATCGACACCTGCTCGCCGTCGCTCGACGTGCGGATCGTGATCACGCCGCGCTCGGGAATCGCTTGCGCCGCGTTCACCAGCAGGTTCATGAAGACCTGGTTCAACTGCGACGGCAGGCATTCGACCTGCGGCACGTCGCCGTAGTCGCGCACGATCTCGGCCTTGTACTTGAGTTCGTTGTGGACGACGTTGAGCGTGCTTTCCAGCCCTGCACGAAGATCGACCACGCTCCACTCGTCGCTGGCCGGGCGCGAGAAATCGCGCAGGTCCTGCACGATGCGCCGCACGCGCAACGCGCCGTCGATCGACTCGTCGATCAGCGTCGCGATCTCGCCGCGCACGTAGTCGAGGTCCGCCGCGCGGCCCAGTGCCGTCAGCGCATCGCGCGCGGCCGGGTCGAGCTGCGGCAGCGCGGCTTCATGCGCGGCGATCACGTCGAGCAGGCTGCGCACCCACGTCTTCAACGTATTGAGGTTCGCGCTGACGAACCCGATCGGATTGTTGATCTCGTGCGCGACACCGGCCGCGAGCTGACCGATCGACGCGAGCTTTTCCGACTGCAGCAGCTGCACGTGGGTTTCCTCGAGCGCATGCAACAGGCGCCGCTGCTCCTCCTTCTCCTGTTCGAGCCGCGCCTGCGCGGCCTTGCGTTCGTCGATCTCGGTCGCCATGTTCTCGCGTGTCCGTTGCAGCATCGCCGTCGTCTGTTCGTAGCGGTGCAGCGCGCGTTCCAGTTCGACGGTGCGCAAGCGCACGAGCCGCTCGAGCGTATCGGTCATCCCGCGCATGAAGGTTGTGCGCGCATCGAATCGGCTGAGCAACAGCGTGACGACCAGGGTTCCCGTCGTAAACAGCGCGACGGTCGTCGCGAGCCACGGCGTGTCGACTCCGTTCGCGGCCCCGCATCGCGCGTCCGGCGCGAAATGCGCGGCCGCCATCGCCGTGTAGTGCATGCCGGTAATCGCGACGCCCATGACGACGGCCGCGCCGACGCGCTGGGCGGTCGCATGGCGCGCCTGCCGCGCGCGCAGCGCCTGCGCGATCCACAACGCGGCGGTCGACGCGATCACCGCGATGCCGATCGACGCGGCGAACAGCACGGCATCGTAGCGAATGCCGGGCGCCATGCGCATCGCGGCCATCCCCGCGTAATGCATGCCGGCGATCCCGCCGCCCATCAGCACGCCGCCCGCGAGCAGCCGCCGCCAGCCCAGCCGCGCGCGCGTGACGACATACAGCGCGAAGTACGACACGAGCACGGCAATCGCCAGCGACGCGCCCGTATCCGGCAACGCGTAGCCGAGCGGAATCGGCAGTGAAAACGCGAGCATGCCGACGAAATGCATCGACCAGATGCCCGTCCCCATCGCCGCCGCGCCGCCGCCCAGCCACATGCGCCTGAGCTTCGGGTTGTCGAGCAGCGAAATGAAGGCGGCGAGGTCGAGTGTCGTATAGGAGGCCAGCGTCGCGATCGCGACCGACAGCAGGACGAGCGGAAGATTGTAGGTGCCGTGCATGATCGAGCGCCCGAATCGAGGTGAGTGCGTTGCCGCGGCGCGCATGTGCACCGCGGCCGTCAGGCCGCGCGTCCGGGCTCAGGCAGGCGCCGCGCCCGCATTCGGCACGCCTTGCACCGGCTTCGCCGCCTGGCCGGCCAGCACGAGGATGTCGAACGCCGTCCCCTCGCGCGTCTCGAAGCGGCGCACGAGCTCGATCTGGTGTGCGGACATCACGCTGCCCTTGGTCATCAGCAGCACGCCGCGATGCGTGCGCAGATCGTCGGCGAGCTGCATCCCTTCACGCAGCTGCGCGGACTTGATCTCCGCGACGGACGCCGCGATGCCGAGGCTCGCCGGGTCCCGCATCAGTTCGGCGAGGTTTTCCACGATGTGCGGGTCGTAACGCACGCCGGCCTGCGAACGCATTGCGTCGAGCGCCTGCTCGACCGAATGCGGCGCACCGATGTCGCCATTGCGCAGCCCCTCGAAATCGCGCGCGATCGCGACGATCCGCGAGCCGGGCGGGATCGAGTCGCCGGCCAGCCCGTCCGGCGTGCCGCGCCCGTTGAAGCGCTCGTACTGGTGCAGCACGATCGACGCGACCTTGTGCAATTGCGCGACCGGCGTCAGCACCATCTGCGCGCGCAACGGATGCTGCTGGAACAGGCCGTGCTCTTCCGCCGTCATCCGCGTGAGCGGCTTGTGCAGCAATTCGTCCGGCAGCGACAGCTTGCCGATGCCATGCAGCAGCCCCGCGAAGTAGACGTCCTGCGCATGCAGCTCGCTCATCCCGGAGGCCAGCGCGAGCCGTCGCGCAATCTCGCCGACCCGCATCGCGTGACCGCTGGCCGACCCGCAGCGCATCTCGATCATGCTCGCGCACACCTGGACCATCGCGGTGAAGCTGCTTTTCAGATCGCGCTGCGCGGCTTCGAGGAACATCACGGTCTGCCCGAGTTCCTCGGTGCGCGCGCGAACCTGCGTTTCGAGTTCCGTGTTGAAACGGCGCAGCGCTTCGTTCTGCGCTTCCGTCAGCGCGGCGAGCCGCGCCGCCTCGTGCCGCAAACGGCGCTGCTCGAGCGCCTGTTCGATGGTCAGCAGCAGGTCGTGATCGTCCCACGGCTTGTTCAGGTAACGATAGACGCCGCCTTCGTTGACGGCCTGCATGACCGACGCGATCTCCGCATAACCGGTCAGCAGGATGCGCATCGTGTCCGGGTAGAGCGCCCGGGCACGGGCCAGGAACTCCGCGCCGCTCATGCCGGGCATCCGCATGTCGGACACGATCAGGTCGACTTCGGTCGACGCTAGCACCTCGAGGGCGGCCTCGCCGCTTTCCGCGGTCAGGATCTCGTATCCGGCGGGCCGGAACACGCGCCGGAGCGCCGACAGCACGCTCGGCTCGTCGTCAACCAGCAGGATCGACGGCACGCCATCCGCGTCGTCGGATGTCGCTGCCGCCCCGGTCGTTTCAGGCGATACCGCATTCGGTCCGTTTGTTGCAGATGTCGTCATGATTGGCCTCGGATCATGTAGTTATATTCTCTCTGCATCATCGGCATGCGCCGCGCATTCGATATCCGGGAAAACGCTGATGCGCTTACCCGGATCACACCCCGCATGCGTCGTCACGACGCGCGGGCATGTGCAATCTACGCCGTCGCCGAACCCGGTTCGCGCACATAGTAGATGTCCCACTCCGCTTCGTCGGCCTGCATGAAGCCGTGCCGCGCATAGAAACGGTTCGAATCGCTGCCGCGCAGCGCGCCGACACGCACGGGCACGCGCTGCGCGTCCGCCTCGGCAAAGATCCGCTGCAGCACGGCCGCGCCGATGCCCTTTCCCTGGTGCGCGGGCACGATGTACAGATGGTCGAGCAACCAGTGGTCTTCCTGCGGCCGAACCACGAAGAAACCCGCGTTCACGCCATCGGCTTCGATGAAGCGGCATAACGCCGGGTCGAACGACGCGAGAAAGCGTTCGCGCGCACGCCGCGGATCGAAGCGGCCGATGCGCTCGAGGCTGTCGCGCATCGCGGCGATGCGAATGGCGACCAGCGTTTCGGCATCGGACCGCGTGGCGAGGGGAAAGGTCAGGTTCATGGACAGGTCGTGCACACGTGGAGAAAACGCCCGGCATCGCGGCGCGGCACAGCCGCCAAAGCCTGCACGCAATGCCAGCCGGCACGCACGGCGCGCGTCAGGGCGTCTCGATGCCTTCCGCACGCGTGGCAAGGAATCGCAAGTACCTGGCATCCTCGTCCTCGAACAGCTCCGGCCCGCCCGCCATGTATGCGCGCATCAGTTCGTCGGCCGCGCGGTCGAGATTGCCCAGTTCGAACTGGCACTGGCCGAGCCGCAGGTGCAGGAACGGGTTGCCGATCGCGTTGGGGAAGTGCATCGCCTGGCCGAGATTCTCGCACCCGGCCGCGTAGTCCGCTTGAAGGAAATTCGCGTCGCCGATCGCGGCCATCAACCACGTTCCGGCCTCCCAGTTGGTCTTCGGTTCGGGAAGCAGGTCGAATCCCGCCCGGAATTTCTCCAGTGCGCCTTCGTAATCGCCGTCTTCCATCAACGCATCGCCCGCGTCGCTCAGCGCGCCGATCCGCTCATACAGCTCGTTGTCCAGTTCCGCCATGTCGAATCCCTGTTCCTGAGTTGAAATCGGCCCGGTGCGGCCGGTGGTTGCGATGCGATCGCGTGTGGTGTGCCGTGTTGCGGTCCTGCCCGTTCATCCGCCCGGCATTCGTCCAGCATACCCGAGCCGTATGACGCGCGTGTCTCGACTTGCCGCGCACCTGTCCGGCATCTGCCGAACGATTCGCGTCGGCGTCGTGCGCGTGAATCCGCTACGCTCACGGATGCCTCGTGCCACCGTGCCCCGCCCGCCGACGCGGCGATTCGCAGCATCGGTTTCTCATGCGGCACGGTGATCTCGTGCGTGCCGCCCCGGCCGCCAAAGACGGGGATGGTTGTGCCGCGGCGACCACCGTGGCAGGATGCCGGGTTCGTTTGCACGGTGAAAGGGAGCTGGAAGCGATGTTGTCTTGCCGACTGAGGTGGTACGCACTCGCGACGTCAAACCTGCTGCGCAGGCATTGGCAGGCGCTGCTCCTGCTGGCCATGCTGTTGCTGCCGGCGATGCCGGTGTTTTCGCAGACGCGAATTCTGGGTGCGCCGGTACTCGCGGCGCTGGCGCCGTCGCATGGCATCGAATGGCGGTTCGCGTGGGTGCACCTGCTCGAAGCCGTGGGCATCCTGTGGGTGCTGGCGCAGCGTCGTGCCATCACCGGGGGGCCGTTCGTCACCTTCCTCGCGTCCTTGCCCGTCTCCAGCGGCCGCCGTCGCGCCATCGACACGATCGTCGTGATCGTCGCGAGTACGCCGCTGCTGCTGCCCGTGCTTGCCGCCGCCATCGCGCTCGCCTTCCTGCCGCAAAAGGCGATCAACTACCTGTTCGTTCTCGACCTGTTCCTGATCACGCTCGGATGGCAATTGACCGCGCTGTCGCGCAACCTGCGCAATGCAATCGCGTTGATCGTTGCCAATGTCTTCCTGATCGGCGGATTTCACGCCGAGGGGGCGTTACGTCCCGCGTGGCTGACCGTGGCATTGTTGCTCGCTGCTTTCACGATTGCGCATACGGCCCCTGCGCGGGCCACCCGTTCGGAAATGCCGGGGGCGTTCCCGCGTCGCATCGTAGATGCGATCCGCGTCCGTGTCCGGAACGGGCTGCCGCCCATCGCGAGGCTGCAGATCGGCATCCTGCGGGATCGCGCCGCGAGCACCGCCGGGCACTGCCTGATGATGGGTGCGGTCACCGCTTCGACATGCTTCCTGCTTGCGCTCTGGGGGTTCGACCACCGCGCCGTTCCGCTGACGCTGATCGCGCAGGCCGTCATCGCGCTGATCGCGGCGACGACGTATCGCGATTTGCAGGCGGCGCACCTGCATGCATCGCGCTTCATGCAGTCGTTGCCGCTGTCGACCTTCGCGAAGCGCCGGGCCGACTGTCTGACCGTTGCCGCGCTGGCGCTGCCGTTCGCCGCCGTCGCCCCGCTGTTGCTGGTGACGCACGGCGTGCTGTCATCGCGGATGGCGGCGGCGCTCGTGTGCTCGGGCGCACCGCTCGTCGCATTACACTATCTGCCGCAACGCTACGCGTCCCGACAATCCGTGTTGCTGGGCATCGCGCTGACCGTAGTCTGGGTCACGCTGGCCTGGCAAGTTTTCGTTTGATTACCCGATCCATGCTCCGCTTCGACAATCTCGGCAAGCGCTTCGACAAGCGCGTCATCTTCCAAGGGCTCAACTTCGCATCCGGCGCCGGGTGCGTGGCGCTGTGCGACGAAAACGGCAGCGGCAAATCGACGTTGCTCGGCATTCTCGCCGGCACGATCGACGCGGACGAAGGCGAAGTCTGGCTCGGCGGCCATTCCCTGCGCACCGCGCCGCTCGCGGCGAAATCCGCGCTGGCCTATGTACCCGACGATTGCCTGACGTATCCGTTCCAGACCGGACGCGCGTTTCTCGATCTCGTGGCCGCGGCCAAGAAAACCGTCGTCGACGCCCGCACCCTCGAGCTGGCCGATCGATTCGGGCTCGCCCCGCATATGGACAAGCGCTTCGAGCAGATGTCGCTCGGCACGCGCAAGAAACTGTTCCTGACGGCGACGACACTCGGCGCGCCCACCGTCGTGATCGCCGACGAACCGGGCAACGGGCTCGACGCCGCGTCGCGTGCAGTGCTCGTCGACCTGTTCAGGACGTTGGCCGCGGACCGTGCCGTCTTTTTTTCGAGTCACGACCTGGCGCTGGCGCGTGCATGCGACGCAAGGATCACCGGTTTCGCGGAACTGGGAGCGGCTGGATAGGCGACATCGTCACGCGCAGTCGTGTGGGAAGCACCGGCGCGGCTGCGTGACATGAGGAACGAGGAGGAGAGGCGCCGGTACCGTTCGCGGCAAGCTGCGGCATCGGCGGCAGGCAAGGATCTGATGCCTGATTCGTGCGGATAGGCGCGAAAGCACGTTCACACGGGACAGCGGTCGACCAGCATCATTCCGGCGGCCGGCCAGGCTCCGGCAATCGTCACGCCGATGATGGAGCCGCCGCCCGCTCCAACGGCATCATTCGCATGGTTCGTCGATCCGCGCACCGACGATCGATCGCGCTCTTTTCCCGGAAGTGCGAAACATCCGATCCCGTCTCGCACTTCCGTGATCTTCCTGATACGCATGGCGGGGCGTGCCGGGCCCCGATCAACCCGCCGTTCGACACCACGGCCGCTGAGCGCTCGCCCCGAACACGCACACGCCCGTGCGCCCCTACCGTCAGGCCTTCAACGCCCCGAAAACCTCGTCCAGCATCTTCTTGGCATCGCCGAACAGCATCCGGTTGTTGTCCTTGTAGAAGAGCGGATTGTCGACGCCCGCATAACCTGACGCCATGCTGCGCTTCATCACGATCGACGTCTTCGCCTTCCACACCTCGAGCACCGGCATGCCGGCGATCGGGCTGGCCGGATCTTCCTGCGCGGCCGGGTTCACGATGTCGTTCGCGCCGATCACCATCGACACGTCGGCTTCCGGGAAATCGCCGTTGATCTCGTCCATCTCCATCACGATGTCGTAAGGCACCTTCGCCTCGGCGAGCAGCACGTTCATGTGCCCCGGCATGCGGCCGGCCACCGGATGGATCGCGAAGCGCACGTCGACGCCCTTCTCGCGCAGCACCTTCGTGAGTTCATGCACCGTGTGCTGGGCTTGCGCCACCGCCATCCCGTACCCGGGCACGATGATCACGCTCTTGGCATCGCGCAGCAGTTCGGCCGTCTCCAGCGCGCTCACCGCCACCACTTCGCCGGCCGGCTGCGCGCCGGCGCCTGCCGCCGCGGGCGCACCGCTGCCGGTGCCGAAGCCGCCCGCGATCACGCTGATGAAGTTGCGGTTCATCGCGCGGCACATGATGTACGACAGGATCGCACCCGACGAGCCCACCAGCGCGCCGATCACGATCAGCAGGTCGTTGCCGAGCATGAAGCCGGTGGCCGCCGCCGCCCAGCCCGAGTAGCTGTTGAGCATCGACACCACGACGGGCATGTCCGCGCCGCCGATCGCCATCACCATGTGCACGCCGAACAGCAGCGACACCACCGTCATCACGATGAGCGGCGTCATGCCGTCCTGGATCGTCTCCGCATGCAGGAACGCACGACCGTAATAGATCACGATCAGCAGCGCGGCGAGGTTGAGCCAGTGCCGCGCCGGCAGCAGCAGCGGCTTGCCGCCGATCTTGCCGGAGAGCTTGCCGAACGCGATGACCGAGCCCGCGAAGGTCACCGCGCCGATCAGGATGCCGACGTAGATCTCCACTTCGTGGATGGCCTTCTCCGCGCCGCTGAACTGCACCGACGTATCGATGTAGCTGGCGAAGCCCACCAGGCAGGCCGCGAGACCGACCAGGCTGTGCATCAGTGCAACCAGCTCGGGCATCTGCGTCATCTGCACCTTCTTCGCGGCGACGAGGCCGACGGCGCCGCCGACGACCAGCGCGGCCACGACATACGGAATGCCTTCGGCCGACACGCGCGGGCCGAGTACGGTGGCGAGCACGGCGATCAGCATGCCGATCATGCCGAGCAGGTTGCCGCGGCGCGCGGTCTCGGGGTTCGCCAGCCCGCCGAGGCTGAGGATGAAGAGGATGGCCGCGCCGATATAGGAGACGGTAGTCAGGTTGGAAGTCATTGTTGTCGTCTCCTTACTTGCGGAACATCGCCAGCATGCGGCGCGTCACCGCGAAGCCGCCGAACATGTTGACGGCCGTGAGCGTCAGCGCACCCACCGCCAGGCCGAGGATCAGCCCCGACGGCCGGTCGCCGGCCGCGGCCTCGCCCAGCGGCGGCGCGACCTGCACCAGCGCGCCGATCGCGATGATCGACGAGATCGCGTTGGTGACGCTCATCAGCGGCGTATGCAGCGACGGCGTGACGTTCCAGATCACCATGTAGCCGACGAAGCAGGCCAGCACGAACACCGTGAAGTGCGCCAGGAACGTGGCCGGCGCGAACTGGCCGACCAGCAGGAACGCCAGTGCGCCGACGGCGAACACGATCGCGAGCGACTTCGCCGACATCGGCTCGCCGCTGCCGTGCCCGTGGCCCTTGGACGCGGTTGCCGCAACCGGCGCCGCCGCGGGTTTCGGTGCCGCGGCCGGCTGCTGGATCGGCGGCGGCGGCCAGGTCACGTTGCCTTCCTTGATGACCGTGAGGCCGCGGATCGCGTCGTCATTGAAGTCGACGTTGATCGTGCCGTCCTTCGCCTTGCACAGCTCCTCGATCACGCGCAGCAGGTTGGTCGCATACAGCGTCGACGACTGTCGCGCCAGGCGCGACGCGAGATCCGTGTAGCCGACGATCGTCACGCCATGGCGGACCACGGCCTCGCCCGGCACCGTCAGCTCGCAGTTGCCGCCCTGCTCGCCGGCCATGTCGACGATCACGCTGCCCGGCTTCATCGACTGCACCATCTCGGCCGTGATGAGCTTCGGTGCCGGCTTGCCCGGAATCAGCGCGGTGGTGATGATGATGTCCGCATCCTTGGCCTGCTGCGCGTACATCGCGCGCTGCGCCTGCTGGAAGCCTTCGCTCATCACCTTCGCGTAACCGCCGCCGCCCGAGCCCTCTTCCTCGTAGTCGACCTTGACGAATTCGCCGCCGAGCGACTTGACCTGGTCGGCCACTTCCGCGCGCGTGTCGTTGGCGCGCACGATCGCGCCGAGGCCGGCGGCCGTGCCGATGGCCGCGAGGCCGGCGACGCCCGCGCCGGCGACGAACACCTTGGCCGGCGGCACCTTGCCCGCGGCCGTGATCTGCCCGTTGAAGTAACGGCCGAACGCATGGGCCGCCTCGATGACGGCGCGGTAGCCGCTCACGCCGGCCATCGACGTGAGCGCATCCATCTTCTGCGCGCGCGACAGCGTGCGCGGCAGGGAATCGATCGCCAGCACCGTGGCCCGCTTCGCGGCCAGCTGCTGCATCAGTTCGGGGTTCTGCGCCGGCCAGACGAAGCCGACCAGCGTGCTGCCTTCACGCATCAGCGCGACTTCCTCGCTGCTCGGCGGGCGCACCTTGAGGACGATATCGCTGCGGCCCCACAGATCGGCGGCCGTCGCCACGACTTCGGCCCCGGCCGTGCGGTAGTCGTCGTCGCTGAAGTTCGCGCCGGTGCCGGCACCGCTTTGCACGGCCACCGAGAACCCGAGCTTGATCAGCTTTTCGACCACGTCGGGAACCGTCGCTACGCGCCGTTCCTCGTTGGCCGTTTCCAGAGGGACCCCAATCAGTAATGTCATATCCTGAACTGTCAGTAGTGGCCGTCGCTAGGAGTTACGGCCTGCGTTTCAAGTCACCCAACTCAATCCGTGTACGACGCTGTTCCGCGGGCAGCTTCGCACTGCCGCGCAGAATTCACAAACTGTTCATCCTCTAAACAATCGGCTTGTCAGATCCGGGCGGTTCATGCTCCAGCCTGATTTTTCCGACGAATAGCCGGCGCATGATTCATTCGGATAAGAACTGCGAAGCATATCCCGTGCCAAAGTCTTTCCGAAATTTATATTTTGAATCGGCGCGCATTCAATCCATGAATCCCCTGTCTGGACACGACGGGCCTATAACCTGGCGTTTACCCGCTGGAACCGCTTCGCACGGCCTGTCGGCGCGTGAATCCGCTTGAAATTCGCTTTCAATTCGTTCGAAACATGCAAAACCGGTTATCGGCATGAACGCTTCGGAATCGGTTTCATCGCGAATTTCCCGCTTGTCGGCACAATGCGATTTGTCGCGTGCGAACGACATCATCCGCGTGGCCGATGACATTCGCTGCCGGCGAGTTTAAGGGAGAACGCAGCCTGTCCGGATCAAGCGCGACGACGCTCACTCGCGCAGCGCGTCGACGTGGGCACGGATGCGGCGCGCGCCCTCTTCCGGCGTGCATGTCGACGTGTCGATGCGCAGCGCATAAGGCCGCGAATAAGCCGGATGCCCGAACTGGGAGCGGGCCATGCCCTCGCCGCGATCCGGCCTCGCGCGTTCGCGCTGTTCGAGGATATCCAGCGGGCACGTCACGCCGATGACGAAGGTCTGACGCGGCGACAGCGCGGCAATGCATGCGTCGAGCGCGGCCGGATCCCGGAGCACGAGATCCAGCACGATCTCGAAATGGCTGGCCGCGATCCGTGCGAGCGTCGACTGCAGGTTGAGCTGATGAAGTCTCAGCGCCTGATTCAGCTCCTCGTCCGATCGCATGTCACGCCGGCGCGACATCTCGACGAACGCGTCGAGCGAGACGTGAAACGTCGGCACGTCCGACCCTTGCTGGAGCGCCCTGGCCAGGCTGCTCTTCCCTGCACTGGTCGGGCCGTGCAATACGACGGCAACGGGTTTCATGGCGATGGTCGATGGGCGAGATACCCCGGTTGCCGTGTTGAATCAGGATGCTAGCCCAATTTTCGCCGCCCATCGACACGCCCGGTCGGCGCTTCGGCGAGCCCGCGCAACGCCGCCGCGTGCTCGGCGCCGTCCGCGATCTCGTCCAGTGCCCGGTTGTTGGTGCGCGGCCCGAACACGCCGATCGACACCATCACGATCAGCATGCTGCCGCCGATCAGCACGAACACGGCCGACACCCCCGCGCGCTCGAGCAGCAGCGCGACGATGAAACTGCTCGCGATCCCCGTCAGGCGGCCGATCGAATGCACGAAGCCGAGCGCGCGCCCGCGGATCTCGGTCGGAAACACTTCCGACTGGTACGCGGTGCCGTTGCTCGCGAGCACCGTGTTGGACAGCGTGACGAGCAAGCCGAACGCGATCACGAACGGCGCCTGCGCCGACATCGCGAACGCGGTGCCGAACAGCGCGACGCCGAACGCCGACGCGACGATCAGCCATTTGCGCTCGACCCGGTCGGCAAGCAGGCCGGCGACGAACGGCGACACCGGATACGCGAACGCGATCACGAACGCATACCAGAGGCTCTTCGTGACGCTCGCGCCCTGCGCGGCGAGCAGCGTCGGCAGCCACTGGCTGAAGCCGAAGAAACCGATGCTCAGGAATGCATTGAACGCGATCAGCATCGTCGTGCGGCCGCGATGCCGCGCATCCCACATCGACGGCGTGCGCGGCGCGGCAGCGGCCGTGGCCGCTGCGACCGGCGTCGGGACTGCGGGCAGCGGCCGGCCGGATTCCCGCTCGACGGCCTGCTCGAGCCGCCGCAGCACGGCTTCGGCCTCGGCCTCGCGCCCCGTGTGGGCGAGCCAGCGCGGCGACTCCGGCAACCGCGACTGCAGCCACCAGACGAAAACCGCCCCGCTGCCGCCGAGCAGCACGACCCAGCGCCATCCGGACATGCCGAGCGGATCGTGCGGCACCCATAACCACGACACCAGCGCCAGCACGGGCATCGCGAGATAGCCGACCGCGAAGCACAGCGCGAATGCGCGGCCGCGCACCGCCTTCGGCACCACCTCGGTCAGGAACGCGCCGATCGTGATCAGCTCCGCGCCGATGCCGCAGCCCGCGATGAAACGGCACACGAGGATGCCAAGCGCATGCGTCTGCACGCACATCGCCAGGCTCGCCGCCGTGTAGAGCAGCAGCGCGCCGGTGAACAACGCGCGCCGCCCGAAGCGGTCCGCGAGGCGCGACACGAACATCTCGCCGACGAACAGCCCGGCGAACGTCGCCGCACCGAGCGCGCCCTGGTCCGACATGCCGAGCACGCCGTGCGAGCCCGCGTGAAAGATGCCGTCGCGGATCAACCCGGGCGGCAGGTAGGTCATCTGGAACAGGTCGTAGACCTCGAAAAACCCGCCGACGCTCAGGAACAGCACGAGCGTCCAGATGCTGGCCGTCGCGGGCAGGCGGTCGATGCGCGCGGCGATCGACGCCGCATGGGAATGGGACATGGCGATTCCTCGATGATCCGCCCGCGCGGCCTGCGCGAAGCGGCAAACCCGGCGCCGGCGCGGCATGCGCGCGGCGCCGACGTTCATACGGTTGCGACCGGATTGACCGGCGACCCGACGAGCCCGCGCAGGTGCAGCGGCGGCGCGGTCAGCAGGAAGCGGTTGCGCCGGTGCGCGTGCAGCCAGTCGGCGAGCGGCGTCAGGTGCCACAGCTCGCCGAGGTGGATGCCGAGCTTGAACAGGCACAGCTCGTGCAGCGGCATCAGCGCGCCGGGCCGCTCGCGCGCCCGCGCATCGCGCGGTCGCTCCTCGACCGCGTGGTTGTCCGCCGCGAGCGCGGCGAGCCCCGACGCGTCGATCCATTCGAGCAGGCGCGGGTCGTCGCCGTCGAGCACGCAGCACACGTCCGGCGCGGCGGGTTCGCCGCGCGCGTCGGCGTCGAGCAGGCGATCGGCGAAGCCCGTATGCACGCACACGATGTCGCCGCGCTCGACGATCACGTCGTCCGCGCGCAGCACCGCCATCCACTCCGCGTAGCCGATCTTGCGCCGCTCGTCGCCGAAGTGGCGCCGCAGGTCGACGAGCACGCCGCGCCCCTGCACGCCCGTCTGCGCCATCACCTCGATGCCGAGCGCACGCGCGCCGCCGCGCGGTGCCCCCGCTTCGGGCACCCGGATGTGCTCGTCCATCCGGTAGCCGTTGTAGAACATGCGGGCCCGCTCGCCGTCGCCCGCCGGATCGAACAGCGAGCCGACGTGCGACAGCGCATCCCACTGCGTCGAGAACTGCGAGTGCATGCAGAACGAATCGTCGCAGACGACGTCGGTTGCGTTCGCAACCTGTTCATCCGCCCGATAGCCGAAGTACGGCTTGTCGCCGAGCAGCGCCGGCATGATCGCCGGCGGCCGGCGCCGCGCGTTCAACCCGCCGCCGCGCGGCACGTCGAGCGGCAGGCTCAGCGAAAACACGCGGCCTTCGCGCACCTCCGCGACGCCGCGCAGCACCGCGTCGGCGGTCAGCCAGTTCAGGCGCCCTTTCTGATCGTCCGGGCCGAAATCCCCCCAGTTCGAGCCGGGCGGCCGATGGGTCCAGCGTGGCTTCATGGTTGTCTCCTCCATGCAATGTCCAGGGTGCGGCGGCCGTCCTTCGCGGCCGCGTCGCACGTCGCGCCTACCGCGTGCGGATCACGCCCAGCCCCGCGAGCCGCTCGTATTCGCGTTCGCCGAGCAGCGGCAGCAGGATCTCGCGATTGTTCTCGCCGAGCGCGGGCGCGGGCCGGCGGAACGTGCCGGGCGTGGCCGACAGGCGCGGCGTGATGTTGTGCATCGGCAGGCTGCCGACGTCGTCGTCCGGCAGCTCGACGAGCGCCTCGCGCTCGATCACATAGCGGTCCTGAACGATCTGCGCGATATCCTGGATCGGCCCGACCGTCACGCCCGCTTCTTCGAAGAACGCGAGATTGGCATCGAGATCGCGCGCGGCGATGAATTCGCCGACGATCGCATCGAGCGCTTCCGCGTGCTGCACGCGCTGCACGTTGGTCGCGTAGCGCGGATCGTCGATCAGCTCCGCGCGGCCGATCGCGCGGAACAGCCGCTCGGCCATCGCCTGTGTCGAACTCGACAGGCACAGCCACTTGCCGTCGCGGGTCCGATACGCGTTGCGCGGCGCGGTGTTCGACGAGCGGCTGCCGGTGCGTTCCTTGATCTTGCCGGTCATCACGTAGTTCGCGGCGGCCGGGCCGAGAATCGACAGCAGCGGCTCGAACAGCGACACGTCGATCACCTGCCCCGCCGCGCCGTGCGCGTCACGCGCATGCAGCGCGACCAGCACGGCGATCGCGCCGGACAGCCCGGCCGTCATGTCGCCGAGGAACATCGGCGGCAGCACCGGCTCGCGATCGGCGAAGCCGTTGATCGCCGCGAATCCCGCATATCCTTCCGCGAGCGTGCCGAAGCCCGGCTTGTGGCGATACGGCCCGGTCTGCCCCCAGCCGGAGATCCGCGCGATCACCAGCTCGGGGCGGATCGCAAGCAGGTCGTCCGGGCCGAGCCCCATCTTCTCGGCGACGCCGGGCTTGAAGCTTTCGACGAACACGTCCGCGTCGCGCACCAGCCGGCGGACGATGTCGATGCCCTCGGGCGCGCGCAGGTCGACGCACACGCTGCGCTTGTTGCGCCCGTATACCTTCCAGTTCGTGCTGATCCCGCCCGCGCCGACCGCGCGCAGCGTATCGCCGCGCTCGCTCTCGACCTTCACGACATCCGCGCCGAAATCGGCGAGCTGCACGCTCAGCATGTTGCCGGCCATCAGGCGCGACAGGTCGACGACGCGCACGCCCGCGAGCGGCCCCTGCGCGCCGGCGTCGAACGGTTTCGGATGAATCGGGCCGGTGGACGCGCGACGGTGCGCGCCGGCCGCGTGAGCGGCCTGCGGGTCGGGAACGAACATGCTTGTCTCCTGGTTGGTGTATGCGTCGTGCGAGGCGGACTGCAAGGCGGACTTCGAGGCGCGCTCAGCCGCGCGCGGCGCTACTCGAGCAGCGCGCCGAGCTGGTCGGCCGCGCGAAATGCCGCGCCTGCGGCGGGCAGATCGCCGCCGAGCGCATGCGTCAGCTCGACGGCGGCCGCCTGCACGCGCGGCAGGTAGTCGGCCAGCACCTTCTTGTTGAAGCGATAACGCGGCACGCCGAGCGAGATCGCGCCGCTGAGCACGCGGCCGACGCCGAATGCCGGGCACGCGATCGCCGCGCTTTCCGGATCGCGCTCGGCGATCGATACCGCGTAGCCCTGCTCGGCCGTCTTCTCGTAGTCGCCGCCGCGCGTGCCGCTGAACGCAAGCAGCACACGCCCGGCCGCGCCGACGTCGAGCGGGAAGCGGTCGCCCTCGCGCAGGTGCGTGCGCACCGAGCGCTGCGCCTGGATGCGGAACAGGCACACGCGCTGGTCGCCTTCACGCACGTAGAACGCGGCCGTCTCGCCGGTTTCCGCCGACAGTCTCGACAGGATCGGCATCACGTACTCGCGCAGCTGGAACGACTCGCGATACATCATCCCGAGCTGGAACACGGCGGGCCCCAGCACATAGCGCCCGTCCGGCAGGCGCTTGATGAAGCGGAACTGCTCGAGCGACTCGAACATTCGCAACAGCGTGCTCATGTTGAGCCCCGTCTCCTCGCTCACCTGCGCGAGCATCAGCCCGCCGGGCGCGTTGCCGAATGCCAGCAGCGCGGTCAGCGCGCGGTTGACCGCGGCCACGCCGCCCTCTGCCGGACTGCTTGTCTCCACCTTGTTCATGTCCACCTCGTGCGATGCCGGGCTGTTCGTGTCAGGTCGGTGCCACGTTACGATGGCCGGCATCGAAAAATGAAAGTCACTTTCATTATACGCAGATCATCGATGACATCAACATGAATCCGCAGAGCTTCTGCTCGGTCATCATCCTGCAATGTTCCTTGATACTAGGCGTTAACGATAATCTTGACGAATGCGGTCATCCATCACAAAAATGAAAGTGACTTTCATTTTATGAGACCGTAGATGAATTCATCGTCACAACCCGTCTGGCGCTCGCTGCTGTACGTCCCCGCGCATGTCCCTCGTTTCGTCGCATCGGCCGCCGCGAGCGACGCCGATGCGCTGATCCTCGATCTCGAGGACAGCGTCCCGCCCGCATGCAAGGCGGCCGCCCGCGACGGGCTGGCCGACGCCGTGCCGGCGCTGCGCACGCCGGGCCGCGACTTGCTGGTGCGCGCCAACGGCCCGCTCGACCAGCTCGTGCCCGACCTGCGCGCGGCCGTCCGGGCCGGCGTGGACGGCGTCGTGCTGCCGAAGGTGCGCGGCGGCTCGCACATCGAGGCGATCGACGAACTGCTGGCCGCGCTCGAAGAAGAAGCCGGCGCGCCGCCCGGTCGCACGCGGATCGTCGCGATCGTCGAAACGCCGCGCGCGTTCCAGGCAATGGACCGGATCGCGCAGGCGTCGCCGCGCGTCGTCGCGATGATGCTGGGCGGCGGCGATTTCGCGCTGAACTGCGAAAGCGGCGCGAGCGCCGATGTGCTGCGCGTGCCGAAACAGTTGCTGATCATCGCCGCGCGCGCCGCCGGCATCCTGCCGCTCGGCCTCATCGGCGGCCTCGACGAACTGCGCGATCTCGACGCGTTCGAGCGCATTGCGCGCGCGTCCGCGGAGCTCGGCTATGCAGGCGCGACCTGCATTCACCCGCTGCAGGTCGGCGCGCTCAACCGTGCGTTCCGGCCCGACGACGCCGCGGTGCGCGACGCGCACGCGGTGCTGGCCGCCTACGACGACGCACGTGCGAACGGGCGCGGCGCGCTGCGCGTCGACGGCCGGATGGTCGACGCGCCCGGCGTCGCCCGCGCGAAGCGCGTGCTCGCACGTCACGCGGCGGTACAGGCGCGCGCCGACGGCGTGCCCCGGTAATGCGGGCGCCCCCCTTCATCGCCGCACGTCCATGCGCGCGTCGCGCGGTGCGCGCACGCGCCCCGTCACGATGCCGTCCGTTCGCCACCCGGCCCGGATAGCGCCGCCCCGCAGCACCGCCGCACCGCTCGACCGGCGCGGCGCCGAACTCAAACAAAGAACAAACCCTGGAAGGAGACAAACCATGGGCAAGCGGATGTCCGCACTGTGCGGACTGGGCCTCGTATCGGCCGGCGCCTGCGCGCAGAGCACGATCACGCTGTATGGCGTGGCCGACATCTATACGGAATTCCTCACTCATCAGGCCGCACCCGGCGACAAGTCGTCGGCATCGCTCGTGCGGATGGCGTCGGGCGGCAAGAGCGGTTCGCGCTGGGGCCTGAAGGGCGTCGAGGAACTCGGCGGCGGCTGGCAGGCCGCGTTCCGGCTCGAAAGCGGCATCAACCTGAACAACGGTACCGGCACCGGCGCGGGCGGCTTCGACCGCTCCGCATGGGTCGGGCTGCAGCACGAGCGCTGGGGCGCGCTGCGGCTCGGCCACCAGTACACGACGCTGTTCGACGTCATGGAGCGCTATTCGCCGACGGGCGCGTACTCGACGCTGTACGAGCCGGCCGGCGCGATCGTCGGCGTCAACTTCCGCGAGAACAACGTCGCCAAGTACCTGGCGAAGATCGGCCCGCTGACGCTCGAAACGCACTATTCGTTCGGCGGCACGCCCGGCGCGTTCCAGTCGAACGCCGCCTATGGCGCCGGCTTCGACTATGCCGGCGGCGCAATCTCGCTCGCCGCCGCGTTCGACAACGTCAACACCCCGCAGCCGGGCGGCTTCGCGCACTTCCGCCGCTACGCCGCAGCCGCGATCGCGTCCGTCGGCCGTGCGCAACTGCTGGCCGGCGTCACGCACGGCCAGAGCGGCGTCGCCGCGCCGTCGGTCGTGACGCGCTACACGTTCTGGTGGGCCGGCGTGCGCTACGCGATCACCCCTTACCTGCAGGCAATCGGCGCGTTCTATTACGAGGACATCCGCGCGCAGAATGCGCCGAACGCGCAGACACCCACGCCGCACCCGGCCAACCCGCAGCAGGTCACGCTGCAGCTGAACTACTTCCTGTCGAAAGCCGTCACGCTGTACCTGGCGGGCGGCTACGCGCGCCGCGCCGCGCTCGATTTCGACAACTACAACTACAACTTCCTCCACTACACGCTGGCCGGCGACCGCGCCAGCAGCGCGGGCCTGGCACTCGGCCTGCGCAAGCTGTTCTGACCTCGCCTCTCCCCAGCCTCAGGAACCTTCGGAGTCTTCGCACAATGAACCGCCGCCACTTCCTTTCCACGCTGTCCGGCGCGGCGCTCGCGCTGCCGTTCGCCCACGCCCGCGCGGGCGCACTGCCGGCCGCCGGCGTCAGCCCCGGCCGCCCCGATCTCGCGCAGCAGCTCGCCGACTACGCGGCCGGGCTGCAGTATCGCGACCTCGACGCCGCGACGATCGAAACGATCAAGGCGCACCTGATCGACGCGCTCGGCTGCGCGATCGCCGCGCACGACGAACGTCCGGTGCGGATCGCGCGCGACGCGGCGCTCGCGTCGCCGGGCGGCGTGTCGACGATCGTCGGCACGAACCAGCGCACGAGCCCCGATCTCGCCGCGTTCGCGACCGGCACCGCACTGCGCTACTACGATTTCAACGACGCGTACGCCGGCAAGGAGACCGGCCATCCGAGCGACAACATGTCCGCGTGCCTCGCGGTCGCCGAAGCGCAGCATGCGAACGGCCGCGACCTGATCCTGTCGATCGCGATCGCCTACGAGATCGCGTGCCGGCTGATGGACGCCGCCGCGATCAGCCCGCGCGGCTGGGACCACACGTGCTACAGCCTGCCCGCCGTCGCGCTCGCCGCGGGCAAGCTGATGCGCATGCCCGCGCCGCAGCTGGTGCAGGCGGTGAACCTGTCGATCAACAGCCATCTCGCGCTGAACCAGACGCGCGTCCAGGAATTGTCGAACTGGAAGGCGCTCGCCGATGCGGACGCGGCGCGCAACGCGGTGTTCTCGACGCAACTCGCGCGGGCCGGGCTGACCGGCCCCGCGCCGATCTTCGAAGGCATGGCGGGATTCTTTCCGCAGGTGTCCGGGCCGTTCGCCGTCGACACGCGCGAATTCGGCGGGCGCGGCGGCGCGTTCCGGATCGGCAAGTGCTTCGTGAAGTTCTATCCCGCGCAAGGGCTCACGCAAACCGCGATTCCGGCTGCGCTCGACGTCGCCGCGCAGGTCGGCGACCTGCGCCGCATCCGGCGCATCGAGATCGACACGACCGAAGTCGGTTATGTGACGGCCGGCCGCGACCGCGAAAAATGGGCGCCGTCGACCCACGAGACCGCCGATCACAGCCTGCCGTACATCGTCGCGCGCGCGATGCTCGACGGCGACATCACGACCGAGAGCTACCGGCCCGACGCGCTGCACGATCCGGCGCTGCGCGCGTTGATCGAGCGGATCACGGTGCGCGAGGACCCGGCGCTGACCGCCCGCTATCCCGCGCACGCGCCGAACCGGGTAACGGCCGCGTGCGAAGACGGGTCGATCCGCACGAAGCAGGTGGACGACCTGCCCGGCTCGCCGACGCGGCCGATGCGGCGCGACGACTACGAGGCGAAGTTCGCGAAGAACTGCCGGCGGCACTGGAGCCCGGCGCAGATCCGCGCGGCGCTCGATTACCTGTGGCGGCTCGACGAGCAGCCCGACGTCGCGACGCTGCCGCCGCTGCTCGTCGTCGGCTGACCTACGTGAACGAACCCTAAGCTTCCGCCGCGACGCCGTGCCGTTCGAGCGCTTCCGCGACCTCGACGATGCGGCTGCGCAGCCACGCGTGCGCGTTGCTGCCATCGTAGCGCCGGTGCCAGTACAGCGACCACGCGACGGGCTCCATCGCGAGCGGCAGGTCGCGGATCACGAGCCGCGCATCGTCGAGGCTCAGCGCATGCCGCTCCGACATGATCACCGCATACGGCAGCGCATCGAGCATGTTCGGCACGACGAGCCAGTGCGGCACGTTGAGCGCGATGCGCCGCGTGCAGTTCATGTTCGCAAGCAGGTTGTCGACCAGGCTGTGGTCGACCGGATTGATCGTCACGTTGAGGAAGTCGAGCGCGAGGAACCGTTCGAGCGTCAGCGGCGTGCCCGCTTCCGGATGGCTGCGGCTCATCACGCAGACCATCCGGTCATGAAACACGATTTGCGACGACAGCGTGCCCGAATGTTCGAGGCCGGCGCTGATCGCCAGGTCGAGCAGCCCCGATTCGAGTGCGTCGGCGGTCTTGGCGGCACTCATGTGCACGACGTCCATGCCGATATTCGGGCTGGTCAAGCGCATGCAGCGCAGCAGAGCCGGCAGCAAAAGCAATTCGGTGAGATCCGACATGCGCAACGTGAAATGGCGCTCGGACGTAAAAGGATTGAATTGATAATCCGATTCAAATAATTCCTCGATTTGTTGCATGATCTGTCGAATCGGCATCGCCAGCGCCTGTGCGCGCGGCGTCAACTCCATGCCGACCGCGGTGCGCGCCAGGATCTCGTCCTTGAACAGGAACCGCAGCCGCGCCAGCGCGTTGCTGACGGCCGGCTGCGTGAGGCCGACCTTCTGGCCGGCCCGGGTGACCTGTTTCTCCGTCAATAGCGCATCGAGTATGACCAGCAGGTTCAGATCGATCGAACGTAGATTCATGTTTGCGACCATCCACTAAACAGGTTAAACACCGCCTCCGATTGCGATCGCTAAATTCCGCAATCGGAGCAATCCCCTGATATTTAGTGCAATGCACAAGAATAGTCCAATCTTGACGTATCTATATTTTTAGGTATCGAGCGGTATTGGTTAATTTTTTAAATTAGTGGGTCCGTTTCGCATCGATTCTTCCGGATACCGTGCCAATCGGCCATTTGATTCGCGATTTTTGAAAAAAGGTCGCATTGCAAAAAAATGCGGGCGACCGCCGCCCCGGCGGCCGCCCGCGAGCTCAAACGGTCGCGACCGGATTCGCCGGTGCGCCGACCAGGCCGCGGATATGCAGCGGCGGCGCGGTCAGCAGAAACCGGGTCCGGCCGTGTGCATGCAGCCAGTTCGCGAGCGGCGTCAGGTGCCACAGCTCGCCGAGGTGAATACCGAGCTTGAACAGGCACAGTTCGTGAAGCGGCATCAGCGCGCCCGGTTGCGCGAGCGGCTGCGCATGTTGCGGACGTTCCTCGATCGCATGGTTGTCGGCCACGAGCGCGGCCAGCCCCGATTCGTCGATCCATTGCAGCAGCCGCGCATCGCTGCTGTCCAGCACGCACGCGCTCGCGACCGTCGCCGGCGATCCGCCGTCGTCATGCAGCAGCAGATCCGCGAAGCCGGTATGAATGCAGACGATGTCGCCGCGCTCGACCTGCACGCGGTCCGCCTCCATCACCTGCATCAGTTGCGCGAAGCCGACCTTCGTGCGCGCGTCGCCGAAATGACGCCGCAGGTCGATCAGCACGCCGCGCCCCTGCACGCCCGTTTGCGCCATCACCTCGATGCCGAGCGCACGCGCGCCGCCCGTCGCGTCGCCCTCTTGCGGCACCCGCAGATGCTCGCCCATCCGGAAGCCGTTGTAGAACACGATTTCAGGCACGCCGTCGTCGTCCGCGTCGAACACGCCGCCCACGTGCGACAGGCCGTCCCATTGCGTCGAGAACTGCGAGTGCATGCAGAACGAATCGTCGCAGACCACATCGGTTGCGTTCGCAACCTGTTCGTCCGCGCGATAACCGAAATACGGCTTGTCGCCGAGCAGCGCCGGCATGATCGCCGGTGGCCGCCGCCGCGCGTTCAGCCCGCCGCCGCGCGGCACGTCGAGCGGCAGGCTCAGCGAGAACGACAACCCCTCCCGCACTTCGGCTGCGCCCTGCCGCACCTTGTCCGGCGTCAGCCAGTTCAGCCGTCCCTTCTGATCGTCGGGACCGAAGTCGCCCCAGTTCGAGCCGGGCGGCCGCTTTTTCCAGCGGGGTGCATTCAAGATCGGTGCCCTCCTTCAGTGCCCGACGTCAGCGCCGCGAGCGCATCGAGCGGCGCATCGTCGGCGAGCGACCGTACCGCGTCGCGCAGCGCGAGCGCGCGCTCCATGCCGAGCGCCGAACTCGCCGCCAGCACGAATTTCGCGGTGAGTTCCTGTTCGGTCAGCGGCCGCGAATTCGTGCCCTTGCTCGACTCGATCCACGCCTCGCGCACTTGCCCGTCGCGCAGCTCGACGCGCAGCACGGCCGGCAGGAAATGCGGGAAGCGCGCATCGCACCACGGATCGGCCACGCAACGCACCTTCGCGGCCAGGGCGCGCCGCGCGGGGTCCCGCGCAAGCGCATCGTCGAAATCGTCGAACCAGACGCCGAGACCGCCGCCGCCGAGCAGCGCCGCCGCGACCGTGTACGGCCCCGAGAACGCCGCCGCATAACCGTTCGGCGGATTCGCCTTCAACTCCGCCGGCTCGCCGATCGTGCGCAGCGTCGACGTCGCGACCCGCAACTCGGCCGACACCACGTCGTCCGCCGTCACGCCTTGCGCCTTCAGTTGCAGCGCCGCGTCGATGCCCGGATGCGTGAAGTGGTTGCACGGATACGGCTTGAAGATGATCCGGCTCGTCTCCCATTCGTCGCCCAGGTCGCGCAGCACCGCGTCGACGTCGGCGAGGTCGCCGCACCACGCATGGAAGAAGCCGAAGCGGCCTTCGAGCGCGGTCGGCGGCGCGGTGACGCCCGCGCCCGCCAGTTCCGCCGCGCTCACGCCCGCATGCGCCGCCCAGCCGCAGTGGATCCGCTTCACCGAGCCGCCGGTGCGGTTCGCTTCGAGCAGGCCCGCGCCCATGCTCGCGGCAATGCCGAGCGCCGCCGCGATCTGCGCGGCGTCGAGCCCGAGCAGCATCGCTGCGGCCGCCGCCGCGCCGATCGTGCCGCAGATCGACGTCGCGTGCTGGCCGCGCTCGAAAAACACCGAATTGCCGAGCCGCTCGTTGTAGGCGGCGACGCCCAGCCGGATGCACACCTCGGTGCCGACCGTGATCGCATCGAGCAGCGCCGCGCCCGACGCGCCGCTCGCCTGCGCGGCGGCGAGCGCGGCCGGAATCACCGACGCACTCGGATGCAGCACCGACAGCATGTGCGAATCGTCGAAATCCATCGCATGCGCGAGCGTGCCGTTGACGAGGGCGGCACTCGCGGCCGGCAGCCGGTCGGGCACGCCGATCACGCTCGCCGGGCCGGTGCCCGCCCAGCGCCGCGCGACTTGCAGCACCGACTGCACGACCGGTTCGTCGTGCGCGATCAGGCTGTTGCCGACCACGTCCAGCACGCGCGCGGCGGCCTCGACGCGCAGCCGGTATTCCAGCCCTCCGGCGCGCACCTCCGCCGCGAAGCGGCCGAGCGCGCCGACGATGCCGTCGGGCGGCGCGGGCCGGTCCGGTGCGACCGGATCGGCGGTGGCCGCCGGAGCGGAAAGCGTCTCGGGTGTGCTCATGCCAGTGCTCCACTGAGTCGAAGATTGTTCGCGAGCGCGAGCGTCACGCGCGCGTTGGCGATCAGCGGCGGCGCGACCACGCGGCCGTCCGGCAGCACGAAGACCGACGACGCCGAGGCCTTGCCCGCTGCCGCATCGACCGCCTCGAGCACCCGCTCGGCCGCGCGGATCTCGTCTTCCGACGGCGTGAACACCTCGTTGATCACCGCGAGCTGCGACGGATGAATCGCGAAGCGGCCGAGGAACCCCATCGACTTGGCGCGCAGCGTCGATTCCCTCAGCCCGTCGAGATCGGGCAGCGTGTGATAGACGGTCTGGATCGGCCCGGCGAGCCCCGCCGCGCGAGACACCACGACGCAGCGCGCGCGGCACACCTCGAGCGTGAAGTTGTCGACGCCGATCTGCAGGTCCGCGCGCAGGTCACTCTCGCCGAGCCCGATGCGCTCCAGCCGCGGCGACGCGGTCGCGAGCTGGTAAGCCGTCTCGACTCCGTACGCCGACTCGATCAGGATCTGGATGCCCGCATCGCTGCCGAGCGCGTCGAGCCAGCCGGCCACTTCCTGGATATGCTGCGGCAGGTCGCATTTCGGCAGGCGCAGCGCCTGCAGCGCCGGCTGCGCGATCGCGTCGACGTCGTCGCGACACCACGGGCTGCCGATCGGGTTGATCCGCACGTAGGTCGGCTTCGGCGGGCCTTCCGCGAGAATCGCGGCGGCCGCCTCGCGTGCCTCGGCCTTGTGGCTGGCCGGCACGGCATCCTCGAGGTCGAGCACGATGGCATCGGCTTCGCTTGCATACGCCTTGTCCACCACCTGCGCCTTGTGCGCGGGCACGTAGAGGTAACTGCGGTAGGTTGCGCTGGTTTTCATACAATGCCCCGTTCGGTCAAATCGGCGATCTCGTGCCGCTCCAGCCCCAATGCGCCGAATACTTCGTCGTTGTGCGTGCCGCGTGCCGGTCCGCCCCAGCGGATCGCGCCGGGCGTGTCGGACAGCCGGAACGGCACGTTGTGCGTGCGGAACGCGCCGAGCTCCGCATCGGGCACCGACACGACCGAGCCGAGCGCCGCGTACTGCGGATCGCGGAGCACGTCGGCGACGTCGTAGATCGGCGCGACCGCCGCCTGCGCGCGCTCGAACTCGGCGATCACGTCGTCGCGCGAGCGCTGCCCGATCCAGCCGCCGACCGCCGCATCCAGTTCGTCCGCATGCTTCGCGCGCTCGGCACCGTTCGCGAACCAGGGTTCGTCGATCAGGTCCGCACGGCCGACGAGGCGCATCACGCGCTCCGCGATGCTGTGCGCCGACGTCGACAGCGCGACCCACTTGCCGTCCGACGTGCGGTACACCCCGCGCGGCGAATTGTTCGGCGAACGATTGCCGGTGCGTTCGGGCACCCGGCCCGTCTGGTCGTAGCTCGCGACCTGCGCGCCCATCGCGGCGAGCATCGTCTCGATGATCGCGAGATCGACGACCTGGCCGCGCCCGGTGTGCTCGCGCGCCTTCAGCGCCGTCATGATCGCGAACGCGGCGTTCAGCCCCGCGACGGTGTCCGCGAGCGGGAAGGACGGCAGCAGCGGCGGCCCGTCGGCCTCGCCGGTGACCGACGCGAGGCCGCTCATCGCCTCGGCCAGCGTACCGAAGCCGGGGCGGCTCGCATACGGGCCGAACTGCCCGAAGCCAGTCACCCGCACGAGCACGAGCCGCGGGTTGATCGCGGACAGCACGTCGTAACCGAGCCCCCAGCGTTCGAGCGTGCCGGGCCGGAAATTCTCGACGACCACGTCCGCCTGCGCCGCCATTTCGCGGAAGATCCGCTGGCCGTCGGCCGTGCCGAGATTCAGCGTGACGGCCCGCTTGTTGCGCGCGAGCACCTTCCACCACAACGGCACGTCGTCGCGACGCGCGCCGTACTTGCGCGCCGGATCGCCGTCCGGATGCTCGACCTTGATCACGTCGGCGCCGTAGTCCGCCAGCATCGTCGCCGCGAGCGGGCCCGCGAACAACGTCGCGGCGTCGATCACGCGAATGCCGTCGAGCGGCGCCGGTTTGGACGCGTCCGACGCCGCACCGGCGTCGACGCTCCCCATTTCCACAGTGGCCATGCCGTTCTCCAGTCAGATGGATTGCACGGCGCGCCGCACACCGACATCATCTGCATGACTAATCGTCTTGCAGCGATGCGGACGCAGCGCGCGACCTGCCGCTCAGACGGCGTTGATCCGGTAGATCGGGAAATACGTCTGGATCTTCCCGTTCAGGTAGTCGGACGCGAGCTTCGGCACCTCGTCGAAATCGAAGATCTCGGTCGGCTCCTCGCCGATCCAGCCGCTCGTTTCCTGGAAATCGCGGATCGTGATGCTGTCGTCGTAGCGCCACGCGTGCGTGTGGATGTGCAGGCGGCGGTTGATGCATTCCGTCGCGCGCAGGTTCCACAGGCGCATCCCGGTCTTCCAGCCGACCGTCGTGACGATACCCGTGCGGCCGACCACGCGCATCGTCGCGCGATACAGCGCGCCGCCGAGGTTGTCGAGGAAGATCGCGACGCCGCGGCCGCCGCTCAGCTCCGCGATCGTCTCCGCGAACACGCGCTCCGACTCGCGATAGCTCGCCTGGTACTCCGGATCGGTCTTGTAGCGCTCGTCGTCATACGCGAGGTTCGGGAACTTGCGGCGATCGACCGGCGTGATGCCGAGCTTCGCGAGCTCCTCGAGGCGCCGGTCGTTGCTCGCCGTCATCGCGACGCGAAAACCCTCGCGCTTCGCGAGCTGAAGTTCGGCGAGCGTCGTGCCGCCGCCCCAGCCGAACACCAGGTAGTCGGCCGGATCGACGTCCGGCAGCTGCGAGCGCCAGCACGTCGACGCCACCTTCCAGTTGTCCCACGCGGTGAAGTAGCGGCCGTACGTCGCCCATTGCAGCAGCGAATGACGGCTGTCCGTCGGCACCGCCACGAGGTTGTCGGCGCGCATCTTGGTCCGCTGCGCCATCACGCCGATCGTGCCCGGCGCGTCGTACGCGTAGACGAGCTCGGCGAACCCGTATTCGTCGCGCTTGCCGAACGGCATCACCATGCAGATCTCGCCTTCCTTCAGTGTCTTCACGCCGCTGCCGCGCTCGACGATGCGCACCAGCGCACCGTTGCCGAGCACGATCTTGTCCTCGCGGCGCTGCCGGCAGATGTCGACCGGATTGCGCGACAGCGCGTGGTCGAGGTTCGCCTCCCACGATCCGTACAGCGGCTCGACCAGCACCTCGTCGGCTTCCAGATCGGAGAATTCGAAGGTCTCGCGACGCAGCTCGCCCGCCACGGGCGCCTGCTTCCTGCTCGGTTCCGGTCCTGCGTAGAGAACCCATGCATCGGTCTTGATCATCGTCATGCCTCGGTAAATGACTCTGTTTGAATGGTGCACGCCGAACACGCCGCTTCGTTCAGCGTGAATACGCCTGCTTCAGTGCCGCCTCCACGTCGGCCGTCGCGGCGACCTGCCCGAGCTTCGGGAAGATCTGCGTCAGCGCGAAGGTCTGCGCGTCGGTGGACGACGTGCTGACCGCGTCGCTGACGACGACGACGTTGTAGTTGTTCTCGTATGCCTGGCGCGCCGTCGATTCGACGCCGATGTTGGTCGCGATCCCGGTCAGCACGATGTCCGTGATGCCGCGCCGGCGCAGCTGCACGTCGAGGTCGGTGCCGGTGAACGCGCCCCACTGGTGCTTCGTCACGACGATGTCGGACGGCCCGACGCCGAGCGCCGGCGCAAACGCGCTCCATTCAGGGTCGAGATTCGGCGGCGCCGACGGCGCATCCGTCCTGACCTTCAGCGCGACGCCGCCGTCCGGCTGGTAGCTCGTGTGCACGTAGATCACGGGAAGCTTCAACGCGCGGAACGCGGTCGCGAGCTCGACCGTCTTCGCCACGACCTGCGCGCCGGTGTAGGGCACGACCGGCAGCGACACGATGCCGTTCTGCAGATCGATGGCGACCAGGGCGACCGTGCGATTGAGCGTCGGAGTGGACATGTCAAAACCTCACTTCTGTTGGGGGATGGAAGAAGCAGCGGTATCCAGGTGCCGGCTCGACGCTGCGTTGAGCAGCAGCAGCACGCTGATGACCGCCAGGACGATGGCCAGCTCGCGCAGGCCGCGATCGCTCGCCGGATGGCCGAGCGCCAGCCCGACGAGCGCAAACGACAGGCTGCCGCCGACATACTGCGCAGTGCGGTACAGCCCCGAAGCCGTGCCGATCCGGTCATGCGGCGCGCTCTGGTAGAGCGCGGCCTGGTTGCCGAGATTGTTGAAGCCGTTCGGCACGCCGAACACGATCGATAGCACTACGATCGACCAGACCGGCATCGCGCTGGTGAGCAGGCTCATCACGACGCTGCCGACGCACAGCATCGCGGAACCGATAATCAGCACCGGCCGCGAGCCGTGACGGTGTGCGAGGCGGGTCGCGAGCATCGTCGCCACGGTGCCGATCCCGGCGACCGGCAGCATCACGAGGCCGGCATCGGCGGCGGACAGATGCTTGGCCTCCTGCAGCCACATCGGCAGCGCATAGAAGATCGCGTAGAACACCGCGTAGGTGCCGACGCAACGCAGGTACGTACTCGTGAGCGCACGGTTGTCGCCGAGCATGCGGATGTCGATCAGCGGCGTCGCGGCCCGCCGCTCGTGCCCGACCAGCACCGGGCACAGCACCAGCGTCGCGACGAGCAGCAGCCAGTCGGGATCGTGCGTGACCGATTGCAGGAACAGCAGCAGGCTCGCGAGCGTCAGGACGAACAGCACGACGCCCGGCAGGTCCAGTTCCTTCAGCGTGCCCCGCAGCGTGCGGCGTTGCTGCGCGCCGCGCGGGACGACGTCGGCCGGAATCCACAACCATGCCAGCACGAACGCCAGCAGCACGATCGGCACGTTGATCCAGAAGATCGCACGCCAGCCGGCGAACTGCACGAGCGCGCCGCCGAGCGGCGGCCCGAACGCGACGGCCACCTGTGCCGCCACCGAGATCGCGCCGAGTCCGCCCGTCGGCGTCGCGCCGTTCGCGTGCCGCTGCGACCACGTGCGGATCATCGCCATGCCGGCCGGATACGCGGCCGACGTGCCGATGCCGAGCGCGACGCGCGACGCGATCAGCCACCCGAGCGACGGCGCGAACGACGCGAGCGCGGATGCGATCAATACGATCGCGAGGCCGATGCAGAAGATCCGCTTCGCGCCGAACCGGTCGGCGAGCCGCCCCATCGTCGGCTGGCCGACGGCCGTCGCGAGATAAAGGCCCGACACGAGCCACATGGTGTCGATGCGTTCCTGCCCGTGCGGGTTGAACGCCTGCTGGATGCTGACGAGCGCGACCGCGATCATCGACGAGTTCAGCGCGTTGAGCAGCGTGCCGAGCACGATGGGGCCCACCAGCCTGGCCGGCAGGCGCGGGCCCGCCGCACGCGCATTGCCGCCCGCCGGCGTGACACCGGAAGGCGGGGCTGACACTTTGGCAGGTCGATCGCGGTTCGTTGTCATGGCATCGTCACAGGGTGGTTTCGCATCGCTCGATCAAATTCGAACGTGCGTTCACCTTACCGTTACGATTGCCGTGAATGAAATGGATTGTTGCGATGCACACATTCGTCGCTTGAATGCGGATCGCGAATCTGACGATCGAGCGCGTCCCCTGCGAGCCGGGAATGAAATCGTCAAACGCCCGGCATTCCTTGCTGGACGGTCATACTCCCGGATCGCGATGAATTTTTTAGATGGAGTACGAAGCGATTTTCTCCGTGCAATCCCTGCGGATGACGATCGTTTTATGCGGCAGCGCAACGGGAATCCAGAGCGGTGGCTCTAGACCGGCACCACACTCGCGAGTGCGGGGTAATCGACGTCGTTGCGCCTTGCGCCCGCACGATGAGATCCTGACGCGTTCGAGACTGACGCGGCAGCATGGCCGATTGCCGTCACGACAGCGCGCCGGCGCCTCCGGAACGGTTCTGCGATGAAGCGCGTATCGACCGCGCCGAAGCACGGATAAGCCACGCCCTGGTGACCGTTATCGGCGACGCGCTGAAGAAATCGCCCGATGCACGACGACCCGCCCGATCGCGCCCGGATCGCGGCAGGCGCGACGCCGGACATGCCGGCGTCGCGCGATGCCGCGCTTGCTCCCTGTCATCGATTACACGCCTTGATTCTTCAAGCGGTTCGCGTGTGTGCGGATTACCGCAACCGGATCCTCCACATTCGCGCCGAGCACGCCGAGGATCTGGTTGATCGCATCGGTGTGATTCCAGTGATACGTGCCGAGCACCTGGCCAAACCGCGCGCTGCATTGCGACACGACGCCGTCGTTCGGACCGGCGCTGCGATTGATCATCACCGTGCCGCTGCCGAGGAGTGCCAGCGTCGACGGATCGAGCGCGTTCGCCGGATCGATGGCCCCGCTCACGCTCGTATCGACGGCCCCTGTCACGCCGGCCACCGTCGCTGTCGGCTGGATCGCCGTGCCGCCCCACGAATAAAGCAGGTGCGTATTGCCGCCGACAGTCTCGGTCGACGCGCCGGTTTGACACGAGCCCGGCGCACCGAGCCCTGCGCTCGGGAATTTCTGGTTGTATGCGGCGGCCTTTGCCGTCGTCAGCACCGACAACGCCTGAATCGCATTCTGGTTCGTATTGAAGTTGCTGCTCGTCAACGTGCCGAGCGCATTCGCGAATGCACCGAGCACGGTCGACGACAGGCCGGTCGGGTCCGTCTGCAGCAGTTGCTGGACGAAGTCCGCGAATTGCGAGCCCCAGTGCGGCGTACTGATCGTCGTCACCGACGCGACCAGTTCCGGCGCAACGGACGCAACATAACGCGATGTCAGGCCGCCCTGGCTATGGCCGATCAGATTCACTTTCTGCGCGCCCGTCGCCGCGAGCACCTGCTTCACGAATGCAAGCAATTGCTCGCCACGCCCGTTCGGGCCATCGTCGCTCTGAAAGCCGGACAGATTGGCAACGTATACCGCCGCGCCGTGCGCCTGCAGGTCCTCCGGAATGCGATACCAGTACTCGACGACGCCACCGTACTTGTCGGTGCCGGTCAGCCCGTGCACGAGAATGATCGGGTACCTGGTCGCCGCATAGTCGTCAACGGCGGTCGTCGCGGCGGTAGCAGCCTGCGCGCCGGCCAGCGACAGAACGGTTCCGACACTCGCGGCCGGGGCCGCGTTCATTGCGATTGCCACCACGGTCGCCACTGCTTTCGCTCGTATCGATCTGCTCATCTTGCTCTCCATTTTTTACGTGCATATCAGTTGCTCGAGGATGAGGATGCGGAAATCGCTGATGCAACGACGCTTCCGGCACTGAAGCGTCGCCCGCGCGCGGGATGTCGGCCGTACCGACTCGACGGCTTGGCGCGACGGTTTGGCCCGACGTACTCCGACGCCGGAAAACGAATAAAAACGAACACAAACGAACGTTTTCGCACCAGCACGCGAAGTGAATCACGTTCAACAACGCTGTGCAGGCAGTTAGACAGGGCCCTCCAGTCAGTTGACAACGGGTGCATCAACCACTAGACCCATCGATCTTCCTCGACGCCTTGTGATCCCAACCGTTACGTCTTTGCATCGGCACGTCGCCCCGCCCGACGTGCCTTATCGCGTTGCCGTCATGGAGCAATGGTCATCAAGGATGCAAAGGAGACCAAACGATCATGTGGAAGAACCCGCATTGCGCGGGTGGAACCGGTTTTCAGTGCCGGCAGCACGGTTGGTCTTGGGGCTTTGCAGGCCCGTCGGTTGGGCGCATACGCGCGACTGACGGGGCGGTGTCTCTCCGAACGAGCGCACCCGATCGCGGCCTGCGTGCGGCGAATCAACGTGGAGAGGAAGCGCCGCGCTGACGTCTGCTTCGTGGTGTGCGTCGCGCGCTGCCGTGCGGTGCCAGGCCCGGGGCGTCATTCAGCATCCACGTCGCGAAAGCCTGCAACGGCCCCTGGGCCAGTTCGATCGGTTCCGGCAGGACGAGGCAGAAGTTTTTCGTGACGGACCTGCCCGCCGGCCAGGGTGCGACCAGCCGCCCCTGCTCGAGCTCCGCGTCGACGTAAAGACGCGGCACCAGCGCGACACCCAGGCCCGCGAGCGCCGCTTCGATCAGCATCGAATGGAGATCGTAGCGCGCGCCAACCGCCGAATTGCCCAGCACGATGCCGGACTCCTGCGCATAGGCTTGCCACGCGTCCGGGTTCTGCCGCCGGTGAAGGCGTGGCAGTGCATCCAGCGACGGGTTCGCCCCGGCGCCCGCCAGCAACGCCGGACTGCACACGGGCACCAGCACTTCCTCCAGCAGCGGATGCAGATGCATCCCCGCCCATGCCGGATGCTCGAAATGGATGGCGGCATCGAAACCGCTCCCGGCCAGCAGGAACGGTTCCATGCGCTCGGCGATATGCACCGTGACGTTCGGATGCCGGTCCTGAAAGTGTTTCAGCCGGGGGATCAGCCAGCGCGTGGCGAAGGTCGGAATGGCGGCGATATCGATGCTCGCGCCTTCGACGGGCTGCCCCATCAGGTACAGGCTGTCCCGTTCCAGCCGGTCCAGGATCTCGCGAACCTGCACGGCGTACCGCGCACCGTTCGGTGCCAGCCGTACCCGGTTGCCGATCCGCTCGAACAGCGTGACACCCAGGAACGCCTCCAGCCGGCCGATCTGACGGCTGACGGCGCCCTCGGTTCGCGCGAGTTCATCAGCGGCTCGGGCAAAGCTGCCGTGTCGGGCCGCGGCTTCGAACGCCTGCAGCGCGGAATTGCTCGGGATCTTGCGGGGCATGCGTGGCTCGCCGGTCAGGGTGGGTTAGACGTCAGCTTGATCAAATATCACTGAAGGCTGACTTTATTTCGTTTTATGGGCTGCAAATACGAGCTTAGCATTACGTTACCGCACTGACCATCAAGCGCTCGCTGACGGAAGTGCACCCTGTTCAAAGGACGATCCGATGATCTACACCGTGGAATGCAGCTTCGCCGACGTCGACAGCGAAGCCGAATGGAACGACTTCTACAGCCTTGAAAAGCTGCCTGCCCTGATCTCGGTGACGGGGTTTCACACGTCGCAGCGGTTCAAGGCGATCGGCAGCGGTTGCCCCGTCTATCTGGCGATTCACACGATCGACGGTCTCGATGTCCTGACCGGCGACGAATATCGCCGGAAAGGCGGCGGCAATTTTGCGAAGTGGCAGCAGCACATCACCGACTGGCATCGCAATCTCTATGGCGCTATCGGATTGGCCCCGGCGGTGGAGGAAGGCGAACACCTCGCGCTGTGCGCCGGCGGCCCTGATCCGCTGATCCGGTTGGGCCTCGACCCGCTGGCCATGCAAGCCGTCGCGCTTGAGCAGTTTCCGGCACGACGCTGGCTCGCCGTCGTGCCGCGCAACAACACGCTGCTTGTCGACGAACGCGCGGAAGGCGTTCACCTTTACGCGCCGATGACGGAGCAACTGACGAGCGCACGCGCCCTTTCAACTGCCCAGGAGTAAGCCCACGATGCCGAACGTCACTTTCTCGATCGATGCACAGCGGATGCCCGCTGACGAAAATCTTGCCGAGCTGTCGCGCGACTGCGTCGAGCTCTGTACGCATGTGCTCGGCGCGGAACTCAAGAACGTCCACGTCATTTTTCAGCCGGTTCTGCACGGGCACGGGCATCCTGTCTACGCGGACATTCGGTATCGCGCCGGGGCACCCCGCACGTCGGCGGTCATGGACCGGTTCATGGAAGCGCTGGATCGTGCGATCGTTCAGCGCACCGGCCTCACCGCGCGCATCCGGTGTTTTGGTTACACCGCGTCGAACATTCACGCCCGCAACTAGCCCACCATTCGCCGATCCGGAGAAGCACGATGGCCACGCTTACCTTTCCCGGCCAGCAAGTCGGGGATTTCACGATTACCGCCATCAGCGATGGCTACCTCACCGCGAGTCTCGACTTTCTGTCGAATATCGATCCGGCCGACGCGTCGAACATGCAACGTGACGCCGGGCAGAAAGAGCCAGAAGCCGTACACATCAATTGCTACGTCGTACGCGGCGCGGGCCGCACCGTGCTCATCGATGCCGGGGCGGGCGGGTTCAGGCAATGGGGCGGCCAACTCAGGACGAACCTGGCGCTGGCCGGTATCGAGCCCGCCGCGATCGACACCATCCTGCTGACCCACGCGCATCCCGATCATGTCGGGGGGCTCGTGAACGGTGCAGGAGAGATCGCGTTCCCGAACGCGGAACTGGTCGTGCATCGACGCGAGGTCGGGTTCTGGCAGGACGACGGGAATCTGAGTCGCGCCAGCGAACGCGCACGCGGAAATTTCCTGGTGGCGCGTCGGGTATTCGATGCTTATGGCGACCGGCTTCGTCTTTTCGACGACGGACAAGTGCTCCCCGGCATCGACGCACTGCCGATACCGGGGCACACCGATGGACACACCGGATATGTGCTTGAATCCCGCGATCAGGGGCTTCTTGTGTGGGGAGACGTGGTTCATTTCCCGCATATCCAGATTCAGCGCCCGGAGGTGTCGATTGCCTTCGATCACGATGCGTCGTTGGCCGCCGCTACGCGGTCACGGCTTCTGGATCAGGTCAGTTCGGAGGGGCTGTTGATCGCCGGCATGCATCTGGGGGAACGCGGGTTCGCACGCATCGAGCGAACGAATGGGGGATACCGTTTGCGTTATGAGCGCGAGGAATGAAGCAGACGGCCTCCAGATACCGGCCACTCGTTGCGATCGCGCGGACATCCGCATCGCGACCGCTGCGCGTCCGACCTTCGCGCACGCCTGCTTCACATGTCACTCGCCGCCAGCGAGACCACACATGAAGCGTGCGAACGGGCATTGCCCCCGCCAAACGCCGAGCCGCGTTATTCCTCCCGTTTGAACCGAGTGGCGCTTTTTGAGGGTTATACGACCTTTGCGCCATACGCCTCGCGTTCCATACTGCACGTGGAAGATCGAGCCGGAAAAGGCACACAAACGCAATTGCGTTTGAAGCCTTCGGCCCGATCAAGCACGACGTAAAAATGGAGCAGAAGATGAGGCTTAAAGACAAGTCAGCGTTAATCACCGGTGGTACCAGCGGCATCGGCCTCGCAACCGCGAAGCTGTTCATTGCGGAAGGCGCCCGCGTAGCGGTGACGGGCCGCGATGAGACGGTGTTCGAGCGCGTGAAGGCCGAGCTTGGCGAGCATGCGCTCGTTCTCAAGGGCGACGTCCGTTCGCTCGACGACATGCGGGCGATTGCCGCCGAGGTCAAGGAGACGTTCGGCGGCCTGGATGTCGTGTTCGCGAACGCGGGCTGGGCGTTCCCGTCCGCGGTCAACGACATCGACGACGCGCTCTATGGCGAGATCATGGACATCAACGTCAAGGGCGTGGTGTTCACGCTTCAGGCGGTGCTGCCGGACCTGCGGCCAGGCGCCTCGTTCATTCTCAATACATCGTTCGTCGCGCAGACCGGCAAGCACGGCATCTCGTTGACCGCGGCAGCGAAAGCCGCCGTGCGATCGCTCGCCCGCAGCTGGTCCTACGAGTTTCTCGACCGCAAGATCCGCTTCAACGCGATCGCGCCCGGTGTGATCGACACTCCGCTGCTCACCAAGTGGGGCATGCCCGACGAATGGGTTCGCGACCGCAAGGCCGAATTCGCCGAAACCATTCCGGTGGGCCGCATGGGCAACGCCACGGACATCGCGTACGCGGCGCTCTATCTCGCCAGCGACGAATCGTCGTATGTCGTCGGCACCGAACTGGTCGTCGATGGCGGCGCGTCGCAGCTTTAAGCCTGCGGCGCGCGATGCCTGAGCCCTGCAAATCATGCGGGCTCATCCCCATCCCGATCTCACGTCCGCCACGCCGTTCGTCGCGGCGGCCATTCAATCCGGCCCAATCTGGTTGCGCTCGCAGAGGGGCCGAAGTGCAAGGAGAAACGATCTTGACCGACCGTAGCGAAGACAATGCTTCCGGAACACCGCTCACGAGAGCGGGCCGTTCGCGCCGCGATGCCCTCAAGCTGGGGGGCGCCGCCACCCTCGGCGCCATCCTGGGCGGCAGCGCGTTGCTCGCGCACACCACCCCTGCTCTTGCGCAGGCCGGCAGCAAGGGCGAACTTGCTACGAATGAACCGCTCAACATCCTGATCGTCAATTACGACGGCGGGACGCTGCTCGACTTCGCCGGCCCCAGCGAGATCTTCCATCGGCTGCCGAATACGAACGTTCGCTACGCGAGCCTCGATGGCGGCAACGTGACGCTCGAATTCGGCGTCGTGTACGGCAAGACCGAGCGGCTGGCCGACATCGAGAAGACGGACGTGCTGCTGGTCCCCGGCGGGTCCGATTTGACGGCGCCGATGCGACCCGCGTACCAGGCGCAGATCCGGCGCCTGGCGGACAGCGCCAGGCACGTCACGTCGGTCTGCAACGGATCGCTCGTGCTCGCTGCAACGGGCGTGCTCAAGGGCAAGCGAAGCGCGTGCCATTGGGCCTTCGTCAACAAGCTGGCCGAATATGGCGCGATTCCCGTTCCCGACCGCTTCGTGGAAGACGACAACGGCCGGTTCATGAGCGGCGGCGGCGTGACGGCGGGCATCGACTTCGCGCTTCGCGTGGCGGAGAAGCTGCGCGGCCGACAGGCGGCCGAATTCACGCAACTCGTGATCGAATACGATCCCGCGCCGCCGTTCCACTCCGGCCATCCGAGGGACGCGCGGCCGGAAGTCGTCGCGATGGTCGACAAGGAATTGCCCGGCGCCTCCAGGGGGCTCGCACGCATTCCAGGCGTTCGGTGAGACATGCGCCGGCAATGTGCGCGGGCCGTTTGCAGGCCTCGATGATCACCGGCTCCGACATTGCCTTCCCGCCCTGCCAATTTTCGCAGTCCTCTCAATTCGATCTATAACCGGAAATCACCCGATGCAACAGAATCGTACTTTCGCTACCGCACTTGCAGCAGCCTGTGTCACCTTTTTCGCGTTTGCGACGCCGGCATCTGCCGGTGGTTCGCAACATCCGCCCGAAGCGGCCATCAAAGCCGAGAATGCACGATGGGCGGATGCCTTCGCGCGAGGAGACTACGAATCAATCGGTCGCCTCTATACCCGCGACGGCACACTCTTGCCGCCCGGCGGCGACAAGGTAACGGGGGGCCGCGCGATCACCGAATACCTCACCAAAGGGTATGGCGGATCGAAGCCTGTCACCGTATCGTTCAGCAACTACGAGTTCTACGGCAACGACCGGGTCGTGACCGAGGTCTCGGATACGGAGATCCATGACCACGACGGAAAGCTCAAATACCGCGGCAAGCAGACGCTCATCTTTCTGAAGCAGGGCGGCGCGTGGAAGCTGCATCGCGACATGTGGAACGATTACGGTCCGCTGCCGACGAACGACCAATGAGCATCCGGCGAAACGGATCATGACCTGCCCGCAGCACGACTAGTCCGTTAGACGGACATTCATGGGCAGTGCGCTGATCGGCCGGCAGCCGATCAGCGCGCGCCGTTCGATCGGCTCTCGCGTCGAATCGCTTGCGGCGGGTGCCCATGCAGTTTGATGAAGGCCCTGCGCATCCGCTCCGGATCGGTGAACCCCACCGCCAGCGCAATCTGTTCGATCGGTTCGCTACCACTCTGCAGGCGCAGCCGCGCCGCCTCGACTCGCAGGCGCTCGACCGCCTTCGCAGGTGTTTCACCGGTTTCCCGGCGAAATGCGCGTCCGAACTGCCGCACACTCAATCGTGCTGCATCGGCGAGCCGTTCGACTGGCAACGCTTCGGCCAGGTGCTCCCGGGCAAAATTCAGCGCGATGCGGATCCGGTCCGATTCCGGCTCCATCTGCGACATCGCCGAGAATTGGGACTGGCCGCCCGGTCGGCGATACGGAACGACCAGATACCTGGAGACAGCACGCGCAATCTCCGCACCCATATCCCGTTCAATCATGCCGAGCGCCAGGTCGATTCCGGAGGCGATGCCCGCCGACGTCCAGATGCGACCCTCCTCGATATAGATACTGTCGCCTTCGACCCGGGTGCGCGGGAAGCGCGACTGCAACTGAGCCGCGTACAGCCAGTGCGTCGTGGCTCTCACGCCGTCCAGCAAGCCGGTTTCCGCCAGCAGAAACGCCCCCGTACACACGCTTGCCACCCGTGAGGCCCGGGCGCCGAGTTTCCTGGCAGCGGCGATGTTCTCCGGAGCCCGCATCGGCTCGATCTCCCCGCCCACGAAAATGACGGTGTCGAACGTGCGCCGTCCGATCGGCCGCGTTTCGATCGAAACGCCCGTATTGCCGGGAACCGGGCCGCCGGACTGCGAGATGACCTGGAGGTCGTACGGCGTGTGGCCCGCCACGGTGGCCACCTGATTGAAGGCCGACAGCGGCCCACCCAGATCGAGCACATCGTAGCCACGGCAAACGAAGAATCCGATTCGATGCATGACGAAGTCGTTAACTGAAAACCCGGAAAGTCGCATTTTATCCGGAACCCTCAAATAACGACATTCCGCCTGAAACGAGGGAAAAACGTCCTTTACGCGCTGATCGATTGTCCGTATGTCCAATCGCCGACATCGACCCGGCCGGGACAGGAGCGCGGCCCACGTCACGCCGAATTCACGCTCTGCCACTACATCGGCGACACACGACGCACGCCAGCCAAATTTTGCTTTGATATACTTCGCCGCCCCATTCTTCACGTTCCCGCGGACTTATGACTGCCGCACAGTCGGACAACGCATCATCTGATTTCATGCCGGCCGACCTCAGGCAAAGCGTCGTCACGCAGACGTTGCCGCACTCACAGGTCAGCATCAGTCGGCTGAAGACATCCCGCAGGGATATTGGCCGAACCGCGCCATACGAACTTGAAGACGCCGATCTCGTCGTGTTGCAATTGCGCGCGTTCGGCGAACAGGAATTGTGGCTTGACGGACGTGTCGCTCGTTTCGTCCCTTATCAAGCAGGAACCGTCACGATCCATGACCTCGATCGCAGATGGGTTTCCGACCTGAAAGGAACGTTCGACTGCATCCATTTTCATCTCCCCCGCCGAACGCTGGAGGAGACAGTCGATGAAATCGGGGGCAGGCAGCGGCCACAGCTTTACCTGCCACCGCATTTGAGCAAGGTGGACCCGATCATTCATCGCCTGGGCCAGGCCCTGCTCCCCGCTTTGGCGCAGCCCGGGCATGCCTCCCGGCTCTTCGTCGACCACGTCGCGCTCGCCTTTCAGACGCATGTCGCGCGCCAGTACGGCGGCGTCAGCGAGCGGCGGGAGAAGTCGACGGGCAAGCTCACGGCGTGGCAGGAGCGAATGGCGAAAGGATTTCTTCTCGAGCACCTGACCGGGAACGTCTCGATTGCCGATGTCGCAAAAGCGTGCGGCCTGTCTCGCGGCTACTTTGTCAAAGCCTTTCATCAGACGACCGGGTTGCCGCCCCATCGCTGGCTGATCAATCAGCGCATCGAGCGCGCAATCATGTACATGCGCACGTCATCCATGCCGCTGCACATGATCTCGGATATCTGCGGCTTCGCGGATCAGAGCCACTTCACCAGAACATTTACGCGCGTCACCGGCGTGTCGCCGCGTCGTTGGCGCGCGGACAACATCTGAGGCCTCCGCGATACTCATCGCATCCCCGCCCGGGCATCCTGCCCGGCACGCACGCTGCCCGTTCGGGCAAAATCGGAAACCTTCAGCGAAACCGTATCGGCTTTCGCATTCGAGCGCGTCTTCCGGGCGACTGCCAGGATCGAGGCCAGATGCTCGTAAAAGCATTCGAGCTGCCGCGCATCGGATGCCAGTCGCTCGAGGTCGCATGCCTTCTCGAGAATCAACCGGGAAACATGAAAGCGCTGAAGCCCGCGGCCGACCCGAGCCTGAAACACGACGCCATCGCTGCTATGCGGTACCCCCGCCCACACAAGCGAACTGCGGTCCATGAAGCCTCCGAACATTCTTAATCGTCACATCAATATGCCAGCCATCGACGACGCTGCATATTTGTATTTCAAAATTATGGCGCGCGGCACATCGGCATGTTCGCGTCATCCGGATATTGCGCTGCAGCAAAAGTGCCCGTAGACTGGGTTCGCGCATCCGATGTAGTTGCCCTGCAGTCGCCCCATGACGGGAGAGCACGCCATGACGACTTTTTCATCAGCACTGAATCAGGCACCCCCTGCCCTCCACGTGTTCCAGCAGGACGGTGGCTGGCACTGGGGTATCACCGTCCCTCGTCCCACGGGGTCCGGCTTCAAACTGATCGCATTCAGTCACCACATCTTTTCCACTGAAGACACGGCCCAGCACGACGGCGCTCGAGCGTTGGCGTCCATCGTCGCAAATGACGTGCATTGAACCTCGCGGATCGGGCCCCCCATCACGCTTCCCGATTCGGTGGTATCCGACATCCGCAAGCAAGGGAAAACGAAAGTCACGGAGGGCGCCGAAGAAGCCGCCATCGCGAACACCGCATGACCCGCGATGAACGCAGTGCGATTTTTTATCGCACTACGGCAGATAAGGCGTGATGTTCGTCAGCGCACGGGAAACGTACTCATCCTTCTCCCCGACCGGCGCAACGTAATGAAGTGCGCTGCGCGCGGCTTCCTCGCCCTCGAGGCGCGCGATGATCCATGCGGCCAGGTATTGCGAAGCAAAACAGCCGCCTGCCGTTGCGACGTTACCTCGAGCAAAGAACGGCTGATTGAGGACTTCGACGCCTGCCTCGACTACCCACGGTTTGGTCGTGAGGTCGGTACAGGCCGGGACGTTGTCGAGGAAGCCGAGCTTGGCCAGAACCAGCGTGCCCGAACACTGGGCACCAATCAGTTGCCGGGCGGGATCGAGTTTCAACTGCTCCATCAGCGTCGCGTCGTTGACGACATCCCGGGTTCGAATGCCGCTCCCGACGATGACGGCATCCGCCGTGCATGCGTCGGCCAATGTCGACTGCGCCTGCACGGTCACCCCGTTCATCGATGTGACGAAATGCTCCGGGCATGAAAGCGTGACCCGCCAGTCGGGCTTCTTGATGCGATTGAGCACGCCCAGTGCGATGAGGGAATCGAGTTCGTTGAAGCCCTGAAAGGTCAGAATGGCGATGTGCATGGGGTGCCCGTGTCCGAAGTCCGTCGATGCATATTGCCAGATCGCCGACGCGAACGGCCTGGCGTTACGCCGGATTCATCCCGTCGATGCAACCTCCTTGAAGCTGCCGGCGGGCCCCGAACCGCCCGCCGTGTTCAATGACCGGCGTGACTCGTCCCGGCACGTCAAGGCTGCCGCTTGCCGCGGCCACCGGCGGGTTTGCCGGCCGGCTTGCGCGCCCCCGCAGCCGGCTTGCCCGCCGGTTTGCCGCGCGGTTTCTGCACGCTGAACGGGCTGCCGATCGTGTAATCCGGTTCGTTACCGGCCGGCTTTGCGTGCGCCGCCGCAGGCTTGTGCCTGCTTTCTCCACCTTGCGCTTGCGGGCGCGGCTTTTTACCGGCCACCTGTCTGGCAGCGGGCGCCGCTTGCTGCACTTTCGGCTTCTTCGGCTTTTTGGGTTTCTTGATGATCTGACCCGTCGCGCTGGTTTCCGGCACGCGGTGTTCGGCCTCGAAACCCGGCTCTTCTTCACGGCGCAGCGTTTGCCGGATCAGCGCTTCGATCGCGGCCAGTTGCGGCGCTTCGTCGGCACATACCAGGGACACCGCGACACCGCTGGCGCCCGCGCGCCCGGTCCGGCCGATCCGGTGCACATAGTCTTGCGCGACGATCGGCAGATCGACGTTGATCACCAGCGGCAGATCGTCGATATCGAGCCCGCGCGCCGCCACGTCGGTGGCGACCAGCATCTGGACTTCGCCCGTCTTGAAGCGCTCCAGCGCGCGCAAGCGCGCGGGTTGCGGCTTGTCGCCGTGGATGGTGTCGACCGCATAACCCGCCTCGTCCAGCATGGCCGCCAGGTAATCCACGCCGTTGCGCGTCTTGACGAACACCAGCGCATGCTCCCACTTGTTCTCGGCCACGAGGTGCATGAAGAGGTCGGGCTTGTTCCGCTTGTCCACCGGCACCACCCACTGCTTGATCTTGCTGGCCGTGGCGTTGGGCGGGCTGACGCTGATGTTGACCGGGCTGCGCAGAATGCTCGCCGCCATCGCGCGGATCTCGTCGCTAAACGTGGCCGAGAACAGCAGCGTCTGGCGCTGGGCGGGCAACGCGGCAAAAACGGCGTTCAGTTCGCGCGCGAAGCCGAGATCCAGCATGCGGTCGGCTTCGTCCAGCACCAGCGTTTGCACCTGATCGAACTGCACCGCGTTCTGGCGATTCAGATCCAGCAACCGGCCCGGTGTGGCCACGAGCACATCCACGCCCTTGCGCAACTTCATCATCTGCGGGTTGATGCTCACGCCGCCGTACGCGGCCAGGAATCGCAGGTCGAGGCCCTTGCCGTAAGCGATGAAGCTTTGCAGCACCTGTTCGGCCAGTTCTCGCGTGGGCACCAGCACCAGGACGCGCGCGCGGTTGCTGGACACCGCCGGGCCGTGCTGCACCAGCCGCTGCAACAGCGGCAGCGCGAAACCCGCCGTCTTGCCGGTGCCCGTCTGGGCCCCGGCCATCACGTCCTTGCCGCCGAGCACGGCAGGAATCGCCTTGGCCTGCACCGGCGTAGGAGCCTGGTAATTGAGGTCCTGCAGGTTACGCAGCAAGGGATCGATCAGGCCGAGCGAGGCAAAAGACATGGACGTATTCCGGGCTAAAACCGCAATTCTAGCGGTTGCCGGACGGATCAAGGCCCGCCGCGCCCGGCCGGACACCCGCGACGTGGAACGGCACGGCAAACCGGAAGCTGCCACGGGCGTAAAGCAAAAAGCGATTCCAGCCCCTTTTCCACTTCAAAAGCGCGCTCGCAGCCGCTCGGTCATTTACCTGTTTACGACTTCATGGCCCACGGTCAGGCAGCGCCGTGACGGGAAGGCTGATGTATCGCGTCTCCGGGTCGGCGACGAACGCTGGCTCGCGACGCTC